>Ga0102594_1000063_pt1 | contig 210852 bp, 174 predicted proteins | sample AraplaCol_mLB_r2_2_FD_76863 | JGI IMG/M metagenome (GOLD analysis project Ga0102594, IMG submission 76863) | Arabidopsis root microbial communities from North Carolina, USA - plate scrape MF_Col_mLB_r2 (SPADES assembly) (version 2) | ecosystem: Host-associated > Plants > Roots > Endosphere... | reverse complement strand
GAATCGCTATTTTCAGGATTATATTTTTTAGATTTTGAGGAAATAACTTCCGATATATATCTTTCTTCCCATTTATCATTGAATTCCGAAAACCTTAATTTGGGTACATTTCTCGAATTAGGAAAATTCTTCACACTTTTATTTTCTTTTGTCATCTCGATCATCTATTGTTATAGCTATAAACATTAAGGATTTAAAAAAAATAAAAGCTAGCTTACTAAGCCTAATTCTTTCAAATATACTTCGATTTCTGCATCTAATTGAGAACGCTTTGCTTCAAGCTGTTTAATTTCAGCCATTACCGCTTGAATATCAATTTCCTCCTCTTCTTCAAAAGTATCGACATATCTCGGAATATTCAAGTTATAATCATTATCCGAAACCTCTTGTAAAGTAGCTTTATGACTGAATTTTTCAATTACTGTACGATTTTGATAAGTATCAACAATTTTATCAATATGTTCATTGAGAAGCACATTCTGATTTTTCTGTTTTTCAAATTCTTTACTGGCATCCACAAACAGAATATCTTCATCAGCTTCACGACATTTCTTAAAGATTAAAATACAAGTCGGAATACTTGTACCAAAGAAAATATTGGCAGGTAAACCAATTACTGCATCTAAATAATTCTTTTCTTTAATTAGATATTTTCGGATAACTAATTCCGCTGCACCACGGAACAGAACACCATGAGGCATAACGACAGCCATAATTCCATTTTCATCTAAGTGGTAAATCATATGTTGAATGAAGGCAAAATCTGCTTTTGAAGACGGTGCTAGTTTTCCATATTGTGAAAATCTTTCATCCAAAAGATGGAGTTCATTAGCGCTCCATTTAGCAGAGAAAGGAGGGTTAGCAACAATAGCGTCAAAAGTTTTTTCAAGGTGTTGCGGCTTTTCAAGTGTATCTTCTTGACGGATATCAAAATTACTGTAATTAACACCATGAAGAATCATATTCATTCTTGCAAGATTGTAAGTAGTACGGTTCATTTCCTGACCATAAAAGTCACTTACTTTTGCTTCACGGGCAACACGTAAAAGTAAGGATCCACTACCACAAGTAGGATCGTAAACAGATTTTAATTGTGATTTTCTACTGGTAACAATTCTTGCTAAAATAGTAGAAACTTGTTGTGGGGTATAGAACTCACCTGCTTTTTTTCCCGCACCGCTGGCAAACTGTGCAATTAAATATTCATAAGCATCTCCCAAAACATCAGCGTTAGTATCTGATAAATTGAAATCAATATCATCAAGGTGATATAAGACTTTTGAAATCAATGTGTTTTTTTCGTCTTCTGTTCTTCCTAATTTTGCAGAAGTAAGATCCAAATCATCAAACAATCCTTCAAAGTCATCTTCACTATTAGTTCCAAGAGTAGATTGCTCAATATTATTTAGGATTTTGGAAAGTTCAGCTAAGATGAAATTAGATTTGCCTTCCTGCTTCTGATGTCCTTTTTTAGCAATATTACTAAAAAGCTCAGAAGGCTTTAGAAAATAACCCAGATCTTCAACAACTTCTTCATAAATAGCTTCAACAATTTCTTTTCCAGATTCTGAATTTTCATCAACATCATTATAATCAATATCTTCTCCAGAATCTAATAAAATTTTGTTTGCTGTAAAATGAATTTTTTCAGAAAGATATTTGTAAAAGATAAATCCTAAAATGTAATCTCTGAATTCATCAGCATCCATTTTACCACGTAAGGTATTAGCTATATTCCAAAGTTGCTGTTGTAACTGTCGTTTCTGTTCTTCTGACATTTTATCCTTAATTAAAAACTTTAAAGATATTTTATTTTGGATTAAAAAGAAAGAATAGGACTAAAAATTTCACCCAATATCATGGTGTTAATCATAAAGTGTTGTAGTATAGACGGATGATTGTTGTATTTGATGCTAATTTTTACCTCCAAACTTCTTCACCCTGATCACCTTCTCCCTTACCTTAATCACAAAAGGCTCCAGTTGTACTATTTTCCCGGCTTCCACTTTGAAAGTATCGGTAGAGCGTTCGCAATAGGTGTTGGAAGGCAGAGAGTTTTTGTTCAACTCAATCCTGTAATTTCCGGAGGGTAGGAAGGAGGCAAATTCCCCGTTGTCATCGGTGATGATATGATGTACTAACTGTTCGTTGCGGTAAATATTGAAGAGTACCCCTCCGACTTTGGGCGTGAAATCTACTGCGGTTTTGGAATCAAAATCATAGGTTATTTTTCCCTGGGTCGTTCCGTTTTGATGAAGGGGAATATCAAAAGAGTAGTGGTGCTTGTCTACGGTAAATTCGGTTTCATCATAATACCAGCCTTGCTGGATCACCTGTTTCAGGGCATACTTTCCGTAAGGGATAGAACGGTAGCTGATAGAACCTGACAGGTCGGTTTTAAATGAAGTATTGTTAAGCATAATGAGATAACCTGCCGCTTCTTTGTCGCCTTCATCATAGATATTGTTTTCGTTCAGGTCATAATAGACAAATGCTTTGATATCACCTTTTTTGCCCGGATCAAGAGTGCTGTTTCTAAGGTTGACGGTCACACCGGCTTCCACGGTCAACAGATTATTGGTGAAGCTTCCTGCAGTATAACTGAAGTAGGAAGAGTTCAGGTACAGGGCATACTTTTCCCTTGAATACTTCAGGTTCATAAAACCGGAGGGCGATTTTCCGTACAGAACATCATCCGTATAAGAAACCCCTGAGGTGACATTCAGCTGACGGTTGAAGAAATTTTTATTCACAAAAGCAGAAAGGGAAAGCTTTTCGTAGGGAGTGCACTGGTTCATCATTTTTGAAAAAGCATATTCGGAAAGGAAATAACTTCCGTGCTGATAGATCCCGTTCACGGTGAGCCATTTGTAGCTGTAGGTTCCGCTTGCTTTCATCTGAAACTGCTGTTTGTCGTTGTCCGGATATTGAACCAATCCTGTTTCCATGCTTAAGATGGAGGAGTGTTGCTTATTAGGGCTCAGCCAGGTAAGGTATTCCGTAAAACGCTGTGCTTTCAGCTGTTTCGTATTCTCGTAAGGCTGTGCGTTGAAAAAATTATTATAAGAATTAGAGTTTTCTTCCTGATACTGGTAGCCAAGCCCCATTCCAAAATTCCCTTTTTTAGGAAAGTTGATTCCCGCATCCAGTCTTAGATTGCTTGAATTCAGGGTGTTGTTGTAAAAGTAGAACTTAGGTGAAAAATGGGAAGCCGTAATGTTGGCATACACATAATGGTCTTTGAAAATCATGGTAGAGAAATTCTGCTGAATCTGTAAAATTCCTCTTCTGTTTCCGGGATAATAATCTGTGCTGTAGAAATAATTTCCGTTCAGATTGACCTTTTTGATCATTCCCGAATACTGTGATTCCAAAGCTAAAGAAGGTTTGGAAGGCTGATTATTTTCGTAGAAACTCAGTCCGCCATACACCTTGGTATTCGTTTTCCAGTCTTTGCCGAAAGCATACTGAAGATCTGTTCCCGCTACATGATGTTTTGCTTTTTCATAAGGATCGTCCCTGAAAATATATGTTCCTGAGATATTGCGGGATGCGTTTTGAGCCCCAAGAGTTCCTCGGGTATAAAATCCATAGCCATATTTCAAAAAAGAATTTCTTTCGATCAGGCTGTAGGTCTGGTCTACGAATCCGGCTTCAAGTTTCTTGTCTTTGTTCGGAGAAGTGTAGGCATATTCCAGCCCTCTTCCGAACATGGAAAGCTCCAGTAGTTTATTGATATTTCCGATCGTGAATTCACTGTTTTCCCTGTGATAGGTCAGATAGGTATTGTTAACAACAGGATCGCTCTGATTCGTCATGGTATAGATATTCCCGCGGATAAAAATATATCCTGAAGGAAGATTGAAACCTCCCGAACCTACCAATTGATACATGTCCAGGTTTTCTCCGGCATGTCTGTAACTTGCCGTGATGGTGTTTTTGGTAAAATTGGAAAATGCACTGGATTCCATATCCTCATAGCGCTGCACCGAAGAAACGTTCTGTATGGAAACACTGGTATTGCCGAATATTTCTCTGTCCGGCTCTCTGAAGCCTGCAATATTAACGGAAATCTGAGAACTGCGTGATCTGATTCTGGAAGGCAGAAAACGGAACACAAAGACTGAATCTTTCTGCACGCCAATACTTCCTGTTTTCTCTATAAAAGCATTTCCCTGCTCAGCTTCAGGAATTTTAAAGACAACCGTTACATGCTGCTTTCTGTTCCCAAGATTGGAAACCCTTGCCCTTACTTCTACCGAATCGGTAGCCTTATTCACATAAATCAGAGAGGTTTCTGCCGTGATGCGCATGGCATTATTTTCAGTAACGGTGTAAGGTATTTCTTTTTCCGCCATTGTTTTATTCTGCTGGTCCGAAAGACGGAAACCCAGACGGGATTCTCCTGAAACGGCATTATTGCTGACCACAATCTTTACAGGAAGAAAAAGATGTTCCCCGGATTTTATTTCGACCTGAAGACTGTTTCCTGAAATATTTCTGAAACCTTGAGGAATGGTAATGTTTATTTTTCCTTTGAAATCATTGGTGCTTTGATTGTCAAGGACGATGATCAGATCCAGGATTCCTGTTTTATCTGTTCTGGATTCATTACGGATATCAAGATTTACCCCGGAACTGCTTTGTGCCGGAATCCATATCTGAAACGAAATCAAAAAAATGAAAAAGATTTTTTTGAACAGGTCTTGAAGCATGGTTATTGGGGGATAATCTCGTATTGAAGGGTGGTGGAATATTCTTCCGATTTGGCATTAATCAACCTTTCATCATTGGCTTTGGTGGAATATCGGATATCATAATACAGACTGGAGTTTCCCGTGGAGCCTCCTGTTGCAATAAGCTGCGGAGAAGCACTCAATAGGATAGGGTAGACATTTCCATTGTTTCCTGAAACCGGGATGAGATTCATTTTTACGGTTCCTAAAGAAATGTAGTTTCCGGCCGGAGAGCTGAACTGCCCCTGAAGAGAACGTAATTTGATCTGGTAATTGGTATTGCTTTTTACAATCAGTCCATTGGAGTAGATGACACTTACTCCGTTGACATAATCCGACATACTTTTGAATTCCAGTGATCCGTTAACCGCTTTTGCTGAAAACTGAAGCGACATTTCTGGTACATCAGTCGGAGTTCCGCTGAGCGGTCCGATGTGAATCTGAAAATTATGATCCCCTCTGCCGATAATATTGTTGTACTGGTCATACGCCGTAAACTGTACCGGAACATTAAACCTGGTCCAGGAAGGGTAGCTACCCAGATAGGATCCTCCCATAACGGTCAGGCTGTATTTTACCTGCAGGTTATAGTAGCCGTTGGGCTGTGGCGGCTGATTGTACAGCGCTGCATTGGACTGCGGAATCAAAAAGACTTCCTGGTTGGCCTGAAGAAAAGTATTCAGCGGCATTCCGATCTGAGGAATTGTGGGTACGGGTCCCGGATAAGCCTGTCCTGAAGTGGAAGCCGGCTGAAATGAAATCTTGTTGGCAGGCATCGTATAATTTCCGTCAGTGGAAGTGATGGGCTGTTTCAGCCTCATGGATATTTTCCAGTAAGGAATATTAAATGCACCGTTACCGGCTAGGGTAAAGGTGTATGCATCCGGATTGGTATTTCCGCTGTAGGAATTAATCTGTAAGTAGCTGTTTATCCAGGAATTGTAATTGACCTGTGAGAAGCAGTTCAGAGAAACCAACAGCAAGAAACAGAAGAATTTTTTACTATTCATAGCTGAAACTTAATTCTCCCAATTCCAGATTGTTGTTGTCTCCATAATCAATCATTACCGAAGCAGTGTACTTTCCTTTTTCAAGGCTTGCCGGTAATGGGATATCCATTTCCCTTTTGTTTCCGGGCATCGTATAAAAAATAACCGGGTCCAGTGATACTTTTTTCCCGGTTTGGGTATTCACAAAGTCAGTGTATATTTTTCCGTCTCCCCATACGTCACCCTGATTTTCAAAGAAGAGGTTGATTGTACTGGTTGTTTTTCCGTATACCAGATTCTGGATTTCAAGTTTTTTGGTTTTTGCCGCAGGCAGCTTGTGGAATAATTTGATGCCTGAGCGTATGCTCACTTTGATGTTGGCACCTTTATGGTCCACATCATCTACCGGATTCATCTGACTAACATACAAAACGGCTGTATGGGCAGCCAGTTGGTCTGAAAGTGCGTTAGGAACTGTAATGGTTACCTCAATATCTTTTTTTTCTCCCGGAGCTAAAGTAAAGTAATTATCTTCTTTTTTGACCGAAACCCAACTTGCGCAGGAAGCGGGAAGGGTATTGGCGGGATACGTTACATTCTCACCTTTTCCGTCATATTCCCAGTCTCCAAGGCTTACGGCAAGATCCAGAGAATTCTTGGCACTTACATTCGTTACCGTTATTGTCTGGGTATTGCTGTTTCCGTTTCCCGACTCAAAATACAGTCTTGGCGGTGAAACCGAAACTCCTGTTTGTGCGTATCCGTGAAAGGATGATAGGAAAAGAAGATTGAAAAGGAAAAGAGAGAATCTGCTCATGACGGAGATTAGTTTTTAATGTTGATAAAGTGCTGGGGTAGGTACAACACTTTATCATTACATAATGATATCTGTTATTGAGAAATAATCGTATACGTCAGCTCAGTAGTATATACGGTAGGATCTTGTCCTGCGATATAATTATTCAGGTAAGTATTAGCTCCTGCACCTTTATATTCAATATTGATTTTTTTGTCTACACCTCCGGTAGAAGAAGTTACCAAAGTAGCTTCGTTAGCTGATAAATGTACATTCTGAGCATATTGAGCACCGTTTACAGCTTCAGAGCCTGCGCTTGCAATAATCTGGATCGTGTTAGCCTGGATGTTTTTACCTCCCTGCTGTAATACATCGTTACCACCTTTTACTTTTACCTGGAATCCTCCTGTGCTGTAAATGCTTAAGTGATCTGCGTTGAGAGAAGATACACCGTCGGCATAGTCATCTTTGGTTACGTAGTCAAGGTTAACGATTTTTTGAGCGTTGTTAACAACAAGAGTCTGAATAGGTTTAAGTCTCACGTTAAGGGTTACATTCTGTTGTGCTTTTAATGTTGAGAATCCCAGGATAGCAAAAGAAGCTAAGATCAAATTTTTCATAAGGTTAAGGATGTTTTTTTGTATTAATTGTTTTTAAAATTGCGGATGCAAAGGTAAATACAAAGAACAGCAGGACCTTTGTGAAAAGATACTTATTATTTGTGAATTTTTACGGAGAAATAAGAGCGCACCAATCAATACTCTTTATGAATAATTACATAAAAAGTAGTATTTAAATGCTGATAAAATCACCATAAAGTAAAAAAAATGTTTTATTAATCTTAAACATTAATTTTACTTAATTTATAGGGAATGAATAAATTGTGAGATTATTATTTAGTGCATAGTATTTTTTTTAAGCCTTGCTTAATTTTTTACTGAGAAATTAGAGTTAATATTAAAAAATTTTGCTCATCACTGGTGTCAGAGCTTAAATTTTTTATTGCATTTTCTAACTCATCGTTGATGATATATCTCTCCTGAACCACTCCTTTGTACTGGCTGATAAGAGGATATTCATCCGATCTTTCTCTGTTGCTTTCAGAATTACCGCTTGTACCCCGGTATTCATCATATTGTGCATTCAGTTGAAACCCGGATGGACTTGAGATCATTACAGACTGAACCTCCCGGAAGGAAGACTCATCCCCATCGTCCGAAAATCCTGTGCCAACAGCAAGCATCTGTACGGGATAAAGCCTGACGTTAAGCCTTAAACCGTCTGCTGCCTGTGCAAATGATTTTGTAAAAGCAAAATAAAGCAAAATGAATAAAATATACTTTGCAAGCATATAACCTATATTTTTCCCCAAAAGGTTACTTATGTAAATATACAAATTATTTCATTTCGGAGGGATTTTTTCCCGTATGTTTTTTTATAAAATTGGTAAAATTTCCTTCATTGCTGAAACCCAGATCATAAGATATTTCAGAGATCGTGGAATTGGAGAAGTTCAGTGCTTTCCGGCATTCGGTAATGAGTTTTTCAATAATAATATGCTTGGCTGTTTTGCCGAGTACATACTCTGTCATCTCCGTGAGTTTCCTCGAGGAGATATTAAGTTCTTCTGCATAGTAAGCCACTTTTTTTGCCTTTTTGTAATCTCTTTGCAGCAGAACTTTGAATCGGTTAACATAGTACATATAGTCAAATTTGATATCCTTTTTGATTTCTTCAGTGGGAATATGTAAAAGGGCGTCCAGCATCAGCCTTTCTATGGCATTATGGGCAGCAGCTATATATAAGCTTTCGTCCTTTGCCCGGAAACTTTCCATCCGCTCCAGAAATACCACCCTCATCTGTTCTACATTGAGGAAGGGCGCTATAAATATGTCGGAATTATAATTATAAAAAAGCTGCGAATTGATAAAAAGACTGTCTTTGGTTGATCTCTCATAAAAGCTGGAGGAAAATGCAATTGAATACACATCTGATCTTTTGGTTTTGCCAAAAATTATTTTCTTTTGAGGTCCTACGAAGGCAATACTTCCTCCTTTTAAGGGATAGGGAACATTTTCTACCGTTAACTGGATATCTTCAAGAATAATATAAATACAAAAATATTCTAAGGTATTGAATTCTCTTTTGTTGTTATTTCTATTGATAAGGAAATCTAAACGATTGATACTGAATCCTACATTTTTTAACTGATCCGTGATTTTGTACATACATTGTTAGTCATTCTGTTCAAGAAAATTCTTGTAAATTATTATATAAATATAAAAAATTTACCAAATACTGAGTTTTAAAGGAAAAAATTAAGTTGAGATCTTCGTAAAAATACCCGGTGACCTTATGATCATCCGGGCATAATTATCCTTTTTTTGACTCTTAATTGAATGATATACAGTGTTGTAACTGCTTTTGTTCAAAAATCATGGGTTGATGTCTGCAGGAACTGATGTTACTTTGCACATCCATCTCCTCAACCTCCATACTGGTAAATACACAAAAACCACAGACAATATTCCTGCGAGGGTTCCCACTACCACAGCCATTGCCGTTGCATCCAGTTTATAATCTTTTGAAAAATTATATTGTCCTATAAAGAGCAGACATAATACCAATAGTCCTGTAATCAAACCATGTAAAATACTTAACCTGGTCATGAGTTTTTTAATATTCAACTGTTCATCTACGGTAAATTCGATGGCTTCCTGGCTGGCGGCATCGGTTACTCTTTTGATGATATCAATGGTGAGAACTACCGGAAGGAAGATCGCCATAGGCAGAGTAAGACGGGCCAGGTTTTGTGTACCCGAAAAGAAATGGGTGTAGCCTAATTCCTTAAAACTGGCATAGGCAATAATAAAATTAAAAAACACATTCGGAAGGACGTAATAAATTGTACGCTTTATGAGAAAGCGTTTCAGGGTGGTTTTCTTTATTAGTTTGGGCTTCGGAGGTTTTAATTTAAATTTCATAGAGAGGTGGTCAATAGCTCGATGGCTTTATCTTTTATCCGATGAGCTTCCTCTTTGGGAAGAAAATTTTCATTGGACATGAAAGTGAAGTCCATCTGCTGGTTGTACGTACTGGTGACTAAGGTATTCGAGTTCAGCCATGGGAAAGCCACGGTAGGACTAATGATTGTTTCCAGACTGAAATTTTTATAATCACTCGGGATGTTTACCTTTCCCATATTGGATAAGGTTACATCATGCCCGCCTTCACTGGATTTCAGCATATTGATCATATGTCCCACAACAGGATGCATATGTTCACCCATCCACAGGAGTTCACGGGCTTCCATCTTGTTGATTTTCTCTGTAAGATCTTTTTTGATCTCTTTGGCATTGCTCATAACATCCTTACTGTTTTTTTTCACAGACAGTTCTACCGTTGGAGCAAAAGCAAATAAATGATCTTCTTTAATTTCCGGAATAAAATGACGCACATCTACAGGACTGATCACCTTACCTTTGGCGCGGTCTCCCTGAATATCACGGAAGGCCTGCATTACCGAAGAGCACAGCAAGGCATGCACAGAAATTCCGTTGGCTTTACATTTTTCAGTGATCAGTTTGGTATCCTCCGGAGTCATTTTCCAGTGAATGGCGTAGTTTTTCCCCTGATTTCTCTTTTTACTTTTTCTTTGGATGAAAAAAAATATTCTGGCAAACAGCAGGTAAAGGCTGGCTTTACATTTTTGTATTCCGGTGTTAAAATCTGAAGGCAGGAAATCATCAACAGATTCAAAAGCAACATAAGGAATTAGCGGAGCATAAGGATTGTCCAGCAAACTTAAAAGTTCACGGAGTAAAGTCACTCCGGTAGTCCCATCGGATATACAGTGTGGCATGATCCAAAGGATTTCGGAAGTATCCTGTCCTTTTACCCAGACTACTTCTGCCAAAGGTTTTTTGGGAGTTTCAAAAAGTTTAAACCATCCTTTTTCAGATTCTTTGAACCAATCTTCGTCTGTGGTACGTTCTACAATACGAAGGGGGATAGGTTCAATATCTCTTTGTCCCATAAAAAAAGGATAGCGCCCTTTGTTATGATCAATATTAGTTCTCAGAATCGGATGTTTCTGCTGGATTCGTATTAAAGCGTTTTTAAAATTTTCTTCAGAAATCTCTCCTTTGATTCTTGCTGTATAAATACAGTTTAAGGGGGTTTCCGGATCTACATACATGATCCTTTCTATCATCATTAAAGGTCTTTTGATCATGATACTGCTGTCTGTTTAACTTGTGAATAAATCGTTCTCAGAACCTCATCACGGATAGCCGTTACTTCAGCATGGGGTAAATAGCCTTCACTTCCCATAATTGAAAAATCCATTCTTCCACGATAAGTAGAAACCACAAGGGTAGTGGTATTTCCCAGCGGACCAATGACCGATGGGCTGAAGATGGTCTCTACCGAAAACTCTTTGTACTCATGTGGAATCTGAAGAGGCCCCAGATTGGAAAACATACAGTCGTTGGATGACTTTCCGTTCTTTAACAGTCTGGTAAAACTTTTCAGCGCATCATGTCCGGACTCCATGACCATCATGGTGATGTACGGATCCAGTTTTGAAGACTTTTGTTGAACAGATTTCTGCATCGCACGGAGATTCTCTGTAAAGTTTAGTTTTTCATCCAGAGAAATCACAATCATCAGCCCGAAAGCGAAGATGTGATCTTCTTTAATCTGTTTGGCAAAACGTCTGATGTCCACCGGACAGGAAACTTTGTTGAAGGATTTTTTGCCTCTTACTTTTCTGAATGCGTGTAGCAGCGCCACACTCAAAAATGTATTGACGGTCACTTCATGAGATTTGCAATAAGCGATGACCTGCTGGCTTGTCTCTTCATCCAGTTTACCATGGATCAGATAGTCATTCTGTCTTTCAACAGGCTTTTTGTTTACCGGAAGCCATTTGATTGCTGTAGCCGCCAATCTTCCGATAAATTTAGCTTTCAGTTTTTGTCTGCGGCTGTTCAGAATATCAGATGGAACCACATCCTGGATTCCTAATATTGGCTTTTCTGTCCCGATATCGGCAGCCGGATTGTCCAGTACTGTCAGAAACTCTTTTAAAAAAGCCATTGCAGAACCACCATCGCAAAGACAATGGTGGAACGCAAACAGCATGTCAGAAACGTCTTCCCCCTTGATCCAGATAAAACGGATCAGAGGCAATTTTTCGTAATTAAAGGTGGTGTTCCATTCTCTCCTGGATTCTTCCTGCCACTGATCTTCATTTTGTCTGGTGATGATTCTTACAGGAATAGAAACAGGTTTTTCAGGAACAATAAACCACGGAATATTTTTTTCATCATGGCTGATCAATGCTCTCAGCCACGGGTGTTTATTTTGGATTCGGGCCAGAGCCTGCTGGATCTCTTTTAATGTAAAAGTACCTCTAAGTCTGAACGGAATGACCGCGTTAAAAGGTTCTGTTCCGTCCCCTAATAACATGCGCTCTCCAAATAGCAATCTTCTTTTTATAGGTTGATTCATAGGCTACACTGAGGCTAATATTGAATGTTCGTGTACAAAATTTTCTAATAATTCTACTGCTTTGTCATTTCCTCCGGCAAGCGTGAATGTATTGCGGACTTCCTGAGCGGCGATTCTGTATTTTGGATTTTCCAACAATTCAAAAACGGTTTCACGAAGCGCATCTACACGCAGTCTTTTGTACCGGATGCTGATTCCGCACCCTGCCTGCTCAATCAGTTTGGCAATATGGAAATGGTCATAAGCGATAGGCGTGATCAACATCGGTAAACCGTTACGGAAAGTATCATTTACGGTATTGAAACCACCATGGCAGATCACCATGTCCATCTGCTGCATTACTGCAGACTGGGGAACAAAGCTGTTCACAATAAAATTGTCCGGCCATTCTTCAAAAATTTCGGGTGGAGTAGCAGCAATCACTGTTACCGGCTGATCTTTAAATGCAGCGATGATTTTTTCGAAGAAAGCTTTTCTGATATCTACGAGCAGCGTTCCCAATGATACGAAAATCTTTGGAGTGGTAGAAGCATTCAGTTTATCCCAGTCAAATGGAGCATCGTTCGGACGGCCTTTCACCGGACCCACAAATTTCATATGAGGTGGAACAGTTTCAAAACCGGCGAAAGCCTGTGAGGTAAATACCATATTCAGTTTGTGAGAATGGATATAAATTCCTTCTTCATGAATGCCTACTTCTTTTTGCAGGTCTTTAATCAGGTTTTGCTGCCATTCCCAGATTTTGGGAGCACTTTTTTCCGTGTCTCCCATCACATCCGGCGGAACCGGAGTTGTCGTTACACAAGGAATATTATTTTTATGAGCGAAAAGAGCCCCTCCGAAAGTGATGCAGTCGTTTACGATCACATCCGGCATCCAGCTTTCTGTCAGTCTCGTTAATCCCGGCATCATCATTTTAGCGAAAGGAACATAGGTTTCTTCCAGTGCCAGCTTCATCACTTCAGGTCCGGAACAGGCCGGGCCGTCATCCTGTCTTTTTAAAATGCGGGCAATTTCCTCCTGATAGGGAACAAGGTCTTCTTCTGGATAGAAATAAGAGCCTCCTTCAGGAATATGTTTGCTGTCTAAAGGCGTAATCCCGAACCATTTTACTTCGTGTCCACGTGCAATCAAACTCGCTCCCACACTTAAAGTAGGGCTCACATGTCCGAAAAACGGGGGAACTACGAATAAAAACTTAGAGGGTTTTTCAGGCTTTGAAGCCTTTGATATAGCCTGTTCCAGCAGATTTGCTGCTGTAGCTGCACCTCCTGCATTCACAAAAGATTGTCCTACCTTCTGAGCCGCTTCACGATAGCCTGGATTATTTAAAATCTGGTGTACTGCTTCTCTCAGGTGATTGGCTTTAAATCGGTTGAAATTAAGACGTTCACCCGCTTCTGTACGCACCACACGTCCTGCAACATGCGATTGGTCATACGCAATCGGGATCACAACCAAAGGAATACCGTTGGATAAGGTTTCAGATACGGTATTGTGACCGCCATGGCATACAACACCGTCAAGATGAGGTAAAAGATCCAGTTGAGGAACCTGCTGATACACCATAAAGTTTTCCGGCCACTGATCGAAAAGCTGTGGATCAGAAACCACTACAACGGTTAAGTTTTCATCTTTAAAGGCATCAATGACCTTCTGGAAAAATGCTTTTTTATGATCGTGATCGAAAGTAGTTCCAATGCTTACCAGGATCTTTTTATTGTCAGTATTTTTTAATTTTTCCCAATCGAATTCACATGAAACACGTCTTTCTGTAAGAACAGGACCTGTGAATTGGTATTGAGACGGCAGGTCCTCCATTTCTCCAAAGAAATAACTGGAAGTCAGAACAAGCGTCAACAAATCTGAAGTTGCCAGAGAACGTTCTTCCTGAAAACCTAATTCTTTCTGTAGTGCTACAATCTGATTCACTTCCCATTCATGTACTTTAGGAAGCTCATTCATAATTTTAATGGCAGCCGGAGCGGTAACGGAAGTGGCATAAGGAATTCCAAGCGCTTTCGCAGCAACAGGAGCTGCAAATAACTGGTGGTCACCGATAATCAAATCAGGCTGATATGTTTTCAGTAAAGCAACAACTCCATTATAGCAATGTCTGTTCAGCGGGATAAGCACCTCTTCGTAAAGGAACTTCACGCTGTCGATTCCGTACACTACTTTCTTTGAAATAATATCGAGATATTGTTCACTTTCTTTTTTTTCTTCGTCGGTCTGATCGTACTGGATCAGTAATAATTTTCCTCCCTCGGGAAGTTTAGCCTCTAAAGTAGGGTCAAGGCTGATCCAGGCTACTTCATGTCCTCTTTCCAACAGAGTAGCACCGATGCTTAAGGTAGGGTTGACATGTCCTGTCAATGGTGGAACTATAAATGCAAATTTAGCCATGGTTTTGTGTTAAAATTTTAGATAAAAATTGAGCGATTGTTTCTGCTATCAGATTCGGTTCCTGAATAGGAATATTGTGATCGCCCGGGATTAATTCAAGTTCAGATCCGCTGATTTGAGATTGCAACCATTCACCTGTTTGTCTGCAGTTGGAATCAGCGCCATAAAGCAATAGAGTGGGAGCTGTCAATTCATTGAAACGGGCTTCACCAAGGAAATGTTTTTCCTTAATCATATCTGCTTTAATGGTGGTTTGATTAAACAGAAATTCATACATACGGTGGTTCTTTTCCATCTGTCTTTTCCCCATCTGTACTTTGGTGGTATCTGTAAAGTTGGCTACATAATGCTCAAGGAATTCTTTGCAGTATTCATCAATGATGTTACGCGCTTTTTCATCCTGAGGATCCGGAGCTTCCATTACCACGAGCTGATTCACGCGGTCCGGGTATTCTAAAGCTGTTTTTAAAGCAATAAGACCTCCGAAACTATAGCCTACAAGGTGTACTTTTTCCAGTTGAAGATGATCTATTAAACCTATTAAATCGGATGACATGTTGTCAAGGTCGTACCCATCCAAAAAGCGTTCACTCATACCGTGGCTTTTCAGATCGTACATCACCACATGGAAATGCTTTGCCAGCACAGGGGCAATATTAAAATAATAAATGGACAGGTTACTGAACATACCGTGGATGAGTACCACGGTTTGTTCGGCTCCTTTGTTGAGTTCCTGTATATGAACTTGTCTGTTATTGATAGTGATTATTGGCATTCGTAGATATAATTGATGATCATACTAAGGTCAAGATTTATCAGCTGGTCAAGATCCATAGAAGATAACCAACCTGTAAAGTCGATCTGATCGCCAAAATGGGCTTTGATCTTTTCAGAGAAAGAAACAATCTCGATGCTGTCCATTTCAAGATCTTTGGTGAATGAACTTTCAGGAGTAATGTCCATCTCTTCTACAAATTCAGCACCTATCACTTCAGTAATAAAACCTTTTAATAATGTAAAAAGTTCTTCGTGGTTCATTTTTAATGTTGCGTTTACAGTGTCCATCCGATAATATAATTTTTATGTTTAATAGTTTTGATTTCAATGTTGTTGATCCAGAGGTGATCATCTTTTATTTGTTCGACTTCGAAGGCTTTAGGATTTCCTTTGAGTCCTGTTCCTAAGAACTTTCCGTAAGCTTCCTTGGCTACCCAGAAGCGGGTGGTCCATTCTGCCTGATCTCTGTCTTTTAATAATGCTAATTCGTTGTTGGTAAATACCATGTCGTAGAATCCGGCGCTGCGTTCTTCCATCAGTTCCATATCGATTCCTACAGATTTTCCATATCTCGCAATTCCTACAGCTTCTTTTCCTTTATGAGCCAATGAAATATGAATGTTTTCTGTAAAATCACTGATGAGGTAAGGTTTCCCCACTTCATCAGAACGGATTTCAAACGTAATCGGGAAGCAGGCATGATTTTTTTCCTGACGGAGAAGATTTCTTACGGCATCTTTCACGGCCACACGGCTTACCATCCAGTTTTTCTTTTTGTTGGGTAATAACTGCTGGTGATGCTGTTTTTCTGTCTGGTTGAAGTATCTTTTCAGGATGAAATCCCATGAAGCCACTCTGGTATACGCCTGATGAAAGAAGAATACTTCAGGAGCAATCTCTTCCGAAAGTCTGTTGTGAAGCGGTGACATGGAAACATTCCATAAAGCGGCATCAATTTCCAGTCTTCTGTTTTGCCAGCCCGTAATGGCACACCATACTTTTCCGTCTCTTTTCAGGATGATATCTGCGATGGCAAATTCATCATTAAGCTCGGTTAGCATACAGGTACATTCAAAAATACCTTCCTGGTCATGCATATCTCCGAAGAATTCAATCTCTCTGATTTTTACAGGGAATGCAATACGGTCTTTCACCAAAGTAAGCTGAAGCCAAAGTCCGAATAGCTGCCCTGCATTGTCCAGTAATGAACCTTTACCGCCGTTTCCTTTGATTTTTCCTACGATTCCTTTGTCTCCAACGGCTGAAACTTCAGTAATTCCCTGGTATTTTTCTCCATGGAACATGTGCATGTCATAGATTTCTTCAGGTGTTCTTTCGATGGGTAAAAGATTACCGATGGAAAGATTGAAATCTGGTGTTGGAACAGGACCCGATTTTAAAACTACTTCTGCGTTGGCAAAGTTTTCAATGTCGAGATAAGCATGGTTTGATGAACGCCATTCTCCTTTTACGGTTTTCTCAAAAGGTTTGGCCACGTTCATCCATTGGAATACACTTACATTCATGATTTTATGAACCAGTGTTCCCGGAATTTCCGCTTCTGCAATTTCTGCCAGCTGCTCAAAAATCATCGTCATCGGGATTACCGGTTCCATATCTGCTACATGAGCCCAACCTTTTGGCTGTCTCAATAAGCTGTGATCGATCAGATAAGGATGGCTTTCCAGGGTTACATACAAGTCTTTTGAGAAAGTTGTACTTTTCGGTGCTTTTGGAGCAGCCTGTTGTGCTACAGGAGCAACGTAAGCAGGACGTGGAATTGTAATCTCCGGACGGTTCTGGAATAAAGTCAATACTTCTTCCTGCATCCGGATCATATCGGCAACGTTATCCTGGAATGCCTGTACCAGTGGATGACCGGATTTTGTAGCAATAGCTGAAGCAGTTGCTGTATATTGTTTTGGTGCCTCAAATGATTGAGCCAACGCTTTCGCTTCTTTAAAATTACGGATAATAGGAGAACCTAATTCCAGTTTAATACCTTTTCCTGATACTCTTTTCGAGTGATTCTGAATCTCCAGAAAGTCAAGGGCAATTGTTTTACCTTCTACAAACAATGAGGCAACTACACGTTGTAACTGCGCCAGTGCGGAACGGGTTGGAACGCTGGAAGCAATGGTACTGAATGCTTTTCCTTTTAAAGTATCATCAATAAATCCGATCAGCCCTCCGGTACCCACCTGAATGAATACTTTTGCGCCTTCTTCGTATAATCTGTCCGTCAGCTCACGGAAGCGGACAGGCTGAACCAAATGCTCTGCACTCAGTTTTCTGATCGCAGCCTGATCTGCAGGATAAGGTTCTAATGTGGTGGCAGACCACAATGGGATTTTTGTCTGCTGGAATTGTGCTTTTTCCATTCCTGCAAGAATCACATCCAGTTTATCTGCAATAAAAGGAGAGTGAAAACCCGATTGGAACGGTAATACCTGATGGAAGATCTGCTTTGCTTTTAACAAAGGAACCAACTTGTCCAAGGCAGCATTGCTTCCGCAAAGAATCACCTGATTAGGGCAATTATCATTGGATACATACAGATTTGAAATTTCATCAATAAAAGGTTTTATGGCATCGATACCTGCTCCTATCGCAATGAATTTGGAATCTTTTAATTCAAATGTTTCCGGATTCAGTACATCAATTAAAGCTTTTACAGAATTGGCTTCTGCCAGCTCAGATGAATATCCTGCCAGCCATTCTCCTAAACTGTGCCCGGCATTCATATCTGGCATAATTCCCAGTTTTTTTAGTGAATTATCAAGGATACTGCAGTTATTGAAGATGTTTAAAGCATCGGTTAAAAGACCTTCGCCTTCCGTTTCTATCGGTGCCGTTAATCCAAAATAACGGCTAACGGTATCTACTTCACCTTTTGCCAGACCATCTAAGCCAGGAAATACAAAGGCAACTTTACCGCCATCTTTTAATAATGGAGTAGAAGTGTACCAGATATCCTGTTTGTTTTTCCAGATGATGTTCTTTGAAACAATTTTAATGGCTTTTTCTATTCTTGCTGGCGTTGGATCGAAGATCGCTACTCTGAAATCTCCTTCTCCAATGGCTGTTTCATTATTTTGTAATGCTGAAAGCAGTTCTTCATGGGTAGGTCTTGCCAATATCAGCACCTGATCTTTTTTAGGCATATCATAGCCTTCCAGAACAACGTGCGCATTGATTCCTCCAAATCCGAAGGCATTTACAGCGGCTACTTTTGGCAGTCCTGTTTTTGACCAGTTTTTAGCTTCCTGTACCGGTTCAAACCTTGTATTCTGCATCTCTGCAGTTGGATTCTCACAATATAATGTTGGAGGTAATGTGTCATGGTGTAATGCCAGACAGGTCTTAATTAACCCTGCGATTCCCGCTGCCGGCATAGCATGTCCGATATTGGATTTCACAGATCCGATACCCGCTGCCGGAGCAGCTTCTTCTTTGCCGAAGAACTGAGCCAAAGTCTGAAGTTCTGTTTTATCTCCAAGTGGTGTTCCTGTGCCATGAGCTTCAAGGTAACCGACTTTATTTTTATCTAAATCGGCATTGATCCAGGCTTGTTCCAACGCTTTCAGCTGGCCTTTTACGGATGGACTCATCACACTGGTTCCGGTACCATCACTGCTTACTCCTACACCTTTGATCACCGCATAGATTTTGTCCTGATCACGAACGGCATCTTCCAATCGTTTTAACACGACAAAGCCACAACCTTCACCAATCAGTAATCCATCAGCATCTATACTGAAGGGTTTGATCTGCTGCTGACGTGACATGGCTCCCAGCTGGGCAAAAATACTCCAGAAAGCAGCATTCTGTCCTGTGTGTACGCCTCCTGCAATCATGATGTCAGAACGACCTCTCTGAAGTTCCTGTACAGCATGGTCTACAGCGATTAAAGCGGATGCACAAGCAGCATCTACTGTAAATGCAGCACCTCCCAGATTGAAACGGTTGGCAACAAGAGAAGCAACAAGATTGGGAATTAATCCCATTGCGGTATCTGCTGCAAAACGGCCTTTACGTTCCTGAAAAGCATGCTTTACCTTTTCAATATCGGAGGAAGAAACGTGAGGCAGCAGTTCCTGCAGTAACGAGGAAATCTGTTCTCCGGTTCTTACAATTTCAATAGCGCGGGTAGCTCCCGGACCGGTATAGTTTCCTTTCCCGATGATGATTCCTGCTTTTTCAAGAGAAATATTCTTCTGAAATATTCCTGCGTCTTCCAGTGCTTTCTGTACCAGGTCAAGGGTAAGTAAGTGGTCAGGTTCCGTTCCTTCAACAGCGAGTGGTAAAATACCGAATGCTGTAGGATCGAATGTATAATCAGGGATAAATCCTCCACGCTGACAGTAAAAACGGTCGACGGGACTTGTAGCATCACTGAAATGAACAGGATCTATCCGATCAGCCGGAGCCGGCTCGGTAGAATCGACTTTATTGACAATATTCTGCCAAAAAGTGTTGGCATCCTGTGCCCCGGGAAAGACACAGGATAGGCCAATTACAGCAACATCTGTTTTTTTCATATTGAGTTTATACAGTGTTTTACCAATTATTTCCTGACATGATCAGCACCTGGCTTTCTGTTCCGTACTTAATCTCGTTAAGGAAGATTTCTTTCCCTTCATCCAATGGAATCATGGAAATTCCTCTGCGTTCATATTCTGATTCAAGGGTGGAAGAAACCATTCCGGCTCCTTTCCATGGGCCCCAGTTGATTGAGATTACTTTTCCTTTTAATCTTTTATTTAAAGCATTCGCATAATCATCCAGTACACTGTTGGCAGCCGCATAATCTGTCTGACCTTTGTTACCGTATACGGAAGCAATACTTGAGAATAATACTACAAACTGGCAGTCTGTACGAAGCTGTTCCGCCAATACACGAAGTGGTTTCACTTTGGTATCAAATACACGTCCGAAAGAGCTTGTCGTCTTTTGTTTTAATAATTTATCTTCTAAAAGACCTGCCCCGTGGATTACTCCATCCAGACGGTCGTATTTTTCATAGATATTGCTGATCAGGTTACTCAAACCTTCTTCGTCACAGAGATCCAATGATTGGTAAACGATGGTATTTCCAAGTTCTTCCATGTCACGGATCGTACGAAGAATCTGATTGTTTTTGAAAATCTTTGTCGTCTCTTTTTCTATTTCTGCCGGAGAAGTGAACTGACCAGACTTGATAAGGAAACTTCTGATTTCTTCTTTGGTTTTCATGCCTTGAAAGTCTTTAGCAGAAAGTTCATTTCTTGGGTCCGCTGATCTTCCTACCAGAATATAAGTACAAGGATAGGCCTGAGACATATGTTTTACCAACTCTGCAGTAATTCCCTGTGCGCCTCCAAGTACCAGTATCACAGATTTCTGATCTAACTGGATATGGGCTTCATGTAAGCTCGTTGATAATGGAGAAGGAATGATGTCTACTTTGTGTCTCTGATCGTTTTTATAAATAACTTCCGCAGGTTTATCGTTGGTAAGGATCTCTTTCAACGTGATTTCAGCAATCTGATCTACTTCCTGAGGTGTACTCAGGCTGATGAGTCTGCATGTTGTGTTATCAAATTCTCTTGCTAAACTTTTGAAAAGCCCCGGATATCCCTGATGGTGACGTAATATGCTTGCATCAGTAATTTCCTGAATATGAGCTGGAATATCTGAGATCAGGTATACCCATTTTGCTTTATCAAAATCCAGTTTTTTGATCAGATCTACGTGATCGATAATACTTGGTTTATCGGTTGCTGAGAACAGGTCCAGCATAATTAATCCGTCAATGTCTGAAAGATCTTTTTCTGTATCTACTATTTCTACGATAGCTCCATGTTTTTCCAGAGCTTCTTTGATCGCAGAAGTTTGTTTGTTGTCATCCTGTGTAATGGCAAAACGTTTTCCCTGTAATACGTCTGTATTTTGTACTAAAGAAGCATCAGTAGGAGTGATGTCAAAACGAAGACGTGAAAGTACATTCTGAGCTGGCTCTACAGCATTTTCTGCTTTCACTTCCTGGGCTGCTTCGTTGGTTTCACCATTCATTTCACTGATCCAGCTGGCTAGACCGCGAAGGGTTTTAATGGCAGCCAGTTTTTCCATGACATCATCCGTTTGCTCAAGGTTTTGACCAAATCCGATCTTGGTTTTAAGATCACCAATGATTTCCATACGTTTAATAGAGTCGATACTCAAATCTGCTTCCAGATCAAGATCCAGACCCAGCATTTCTTTCGGATATCCTGTTTTTTCGCTTACAATATTCAGAATAGCATTTTGAAGGTCTTCAAGAGAGAATGTCGGTTGAGTTTGTGATTTTGAAACTGTTGGTTCAGCTGCAGATCCGTTTTTTTCAGCAGCAGTTGTTTCAGCTCCTGAGAATTCAGTAAGCCATGAAACGAGACCGCTTAAAGTTTTTATTCCCGCCAGTTGCTCCATAACGGTATCTTCACTGGTGTTTCCGTTACCCAAAGTTCCCAGTTCGTTACGAAGTGTTCCGATGATTTCAACTCTTTTAATGGAATCAATACTTAAATCAGCTTCCAGGTCCATTTCCATACCCAGCATTTCCTGAGGATATCCTGTTTTGTCACTTACCACCTGCAGTAATAAGGATTTGATATCTCTTGAAGGAGCTTGTTTTACAGGAGCCACTGCAACTGGTTCCTGATGAACAGGTTGAACCGGGATTGTAGATATAGGCTGGTGAGCAGCTACTGGTGTCGGTGAATTGTATACAGGAGCAGGGAATGCCTGAGGATTCTGTCCCATAAAGGAAAGCATCACATCGCGTTGTGCCTGTATCATTAATTTCATGCTGTTTAAATATTCCTGCAGCATACGTTCAGCAGTAGACTGAGCTTCAGTTGCAGAGGCCTGTGGTTGATGAGTAAAATTGTTCATGGGAATAGGGTTTATAAGTGGTAAAGCACCATTGGATGGCAGATTACCATGAGTTGGGTGGGCGGTTTGCCCGTTAACACGCCAGATGGCAGGGCTTTTCTTGTAAAGCTCAGGTTGGTTAAGATCAATAACCTTAACGCTGCGGCCATCAAAAAGTTTATCAATACTGAAGCTTCGGCCAGTTCCTAAATATTGTGCCAGCATACAAAGCAGGTGGCTGAATTTATTACGGCTGTTGTCTTCAACATATAAGGTCAGCTGATCTTTTTCAAGGCAGGATTTGGTAAGCCCGGTAAGAACTTTTCCTGGTCCTACTTCGATGAATATTCTTGCGCCGTCGTTATACATTGCCTGAAGCTGTTCTACAAATCTTACAGGCTGTACCAGATGGTCAGTAAGTCTTTCTTTTATTTCTGACGGATTCGCGGGATATACTTCTGCTGTAGTATTGGACCAAACAGGAATCTGCATTTCCCCGAAAGGAACATTTTTCAATACCTCAGCATATAAATCCTTGGATTTTGCTAATAACGGGCTGTGGAACGCACAGGCAACTTCGAGCTTTTTAGCAGAAATACCTTCCTGTTTAAGAACTTCCAGTAATTTATTGATCGCTTCTGTACTTCCGGCAATGACACATTGTGTAGGAGCGTTAAAGTTCACCGGATAGCATCCTTCTACTTTAGCAATGATCGGTTGTAAACGTTCTGCTGTAACACTTGCTGCCAGCATTGAACCCGGGTCTCCACCTTCTACAGAATCTAAGATAGACTGCGCTCTCTGAACACTTAAGTCAACCAGCTTATCTTCTCCAAATACACCTGCAAAACATAATGCGGGAATTTCACCGTAGCTATGACCTGCCAGCATATCAGGAATAATACCTAATGATTCCAGGAATTTAGCCAATGCAAGGTCTACAATTCCTAAAAGCGGTTGCGCTAAACGGGTATCTTTAATGGTTTCTTTTTGTTGTTTTAAATCAGCTTCGTTAAAAGTCTTAGATGGGAAAACTACTTTTTCAAGTTCAGGATACTCGTCAATAATCTTACGCATAGCCGGGAAAACTACAAATAAGTCACGGGCCATATTGATTCTCTGGCTGCCTTGTCCAGGGAAGGTGAAGGCTACTTTACCTTCTTTTTTATTCACGGTAAACGTATCTTTTGTTTCAATCCCCAGCAATACCAGATCAAGCTTCATCATCAGGTCTTCAGCGGTATCTGCAACAATACTGTACTGGATTGGCTTTTCTGAACTGATACTTAAGCTGTAAGCGATATCTTTTAAAGGAATACCATCGTTAATTTCTAATAAAGCTTTTACCTGGCTTGATTGTCCTTTCGCTTCTTCATACGTGTCTCCACGGAAAACAAATAGTTCTGAAGGCCATGACTGCATGACGATTGAGTTATCCTCCTTAGGATGGTTGGCAATTACTGTATGGAAGTTTGTTCCTCCAAATCCGAAAGCACTGATCCCTGCATAACGGTTTTTCTCCGCCCATAATCCACTTTCCGCATGGAAGGCAAATGGACTGGTTTCTGCGTTATAATAAGCATTCGGCTGCTGAAGGTGAAGAGTAGGTGGCTTTACACCATGATAAACCGCAAGGGACGCCTTGATCAATCCTGCTAATCCTGCCGCACATTTTGTATGTCCGATCTGGGTTTTCACAGAACCTAAATGAGTCTGCCCAGGCAATGCTCCTGAACGGCTGAATAAATTAGTCAATGCACTTAGTTCGGTTTTGTCACCTACTACAGTTCCTGTACCGTGAGCTTCCACTAAACCTACAGAAGCAGCACTGATACCAGCTTGAGAATAAGCACGTTCTAATGCTCTTACCTGGCCTATCTGTCTTGGAGCAGTCAATCCCAGTGCTTTACCGTCACTGGATCCGCCAACTCCTTTGATTACGGAATAAATACGGTCACCATCGCGTACAGCGTCTTCATATCTTTTTAAAACAAGGATCGCAATACCTTCTCCAAGGGCGATACCGTCTGCCTCACTATCAAAGGTCGCACATCTTCCTTTTCTGGATAGGGCGTGAGTACTGGAGAACATCAGGTAATCATTGATTCCGTTGTGTAAATCTGCTCCTCCTGCAAGTACCATATCAGATTTTCCTAATACAAGTTCCTGACAAGCCAGATCAATAGCGGCTAATGAAGAAGCACATGCTGCATCTACAGTAAAGTTTCTGCCGCCAAGATCCAGTCGGTTCGTAATTCTACCTGCGATAACATTGGCAAGAATACCCGGGAAAGAATCTTCTGTGGTATATGGGAAGGCTTCTTTTACTTCTTCATGAAGTTCTCCGAAAACCTGCTTATAATATCCTCTGAAGCTATAGCTGTTGGCAAGGTCATTACCCCCTTCAGCACCTATGATTACAGAAATGTTTTCTCTGTTGATATGTTTTTCACCATATCCTGCATCTTCCATGGCACGCTTGGCAACCAATAAGGTTAAAAGCTGTGTAGGTTCAATGGCAGCAAGAGATTGTGGCGGAATTCCGAATGCCAGCGGATCAAAATCAATTTTAGGAATAAATCCTCCCCATTTGGAATGGGAGACATCAGATTCGTTGGAATCTGGTTTATAATAAAGTTCTTTATTCCATCTTTCGTCCGGTACTTCGGTAACGCTGTCTTTTCCTAAAATGATATTTCTCCAGTATTCATCCAGGTTTTTAGCTCCCGGGAAAATACATTCCATTCCTACGATAGCAATATCCAATGGCTTTTCTGTAGAAACCGGTTCTTCCGGTAACGCTGCATCCTGAATATGCTCGTAGTTGTCTACAACACTTTGGTGAAGGGCTGATAATGAGATCACACGATTCTGCATCGTAGCAACCTGTCCTATCATATACATTCCTAAATCCAGTTGATCATCTTTAGGAATATTGACCAATTTATCACCCTGACGTTCTATCCCTTTAGCCGCGATACGTAAACGGCCTACATTTAATTTTTCAAGTTGTTCCCACACCTGTTTTTTATCCATTCCTGCAGCAAGAAGCTTTGCTTTTTCTGTATTGAAATGGCTGGCGAATGCTGTATTTAAACAGCGGGTTTCATGTCCTGGTGCTGTTTCCAGTAAAACTGTATCTTTCGCCTGCATAGCCTGCGCCTGAAATTCTTCCTGAATAGCTCCCGTTTGTACAGCTTCATGAGTATACAGATAAGCTGTACCCATCAATACCCCGATTTTCACTCCCCTTGCAGCTAATGGTGCAGCCATAATGGATACAAACGCCGTTGAAAATGCGTTATGAATTCCGCCTGCAAAAAAGACACTGATGTTTTCAGGATGATCTTCTTTTAATATACGTTCAATCTGTTTTTCCCAAAGAACCGTGCTGGACAAAGGTCCTACATGGCCTCCGCATTCACGTCCTTCAAAAATGAAGTTTTTCGCTCCCTCTTTCAGAAAAATATCCAGAAGGGCAGGGGAAGGAACATGCAGGAATGATTTTATTCCGGCTTTTTCAAATACTTTAGCCTGAGCTGGTCTTCCTCCGGCTATCAAAACTACCGGTGGCTTTGCTTCTAATATATATGAGGTTTGTTCATCTCTTAATTCCTGTGGAGCAAATCCTAAAATTCCTACTCCCCATGTTTTTTCACCAGCCAGCTTTTTGGTGTCCATTACCAGTGATTTTGCAGATTCTCCTTTCAATAAGGATAAGGCAACAAAAGGTAAGGCTCCGGCATCTGCTACCGCATTGGCAAATGAAGGTACATCACTCACGCGGGTCATTGGACCTTGAGCAATAGGGTAACTCAACCCTAACTCCTGAGCTAAAGAGTTGTTTTTATCAATTACTTTAAGTGCTTTTGCCTGCTTCAGGTGGCCATACATAGCTTCTTTGAAACCGAAAATCAGTTTTTTCAGAGTTTTGAAATCTTCATACAGGTCTGTTGCCAGCGAAATGTCTTGTCCCATAGGGATATAACATGTGCTAAGGTCGAAACCTGTAAAATATTGTTTAAGGTCTTCTGCTGTTACATTTTCAGGTAAAGCAGGAGAGTTGGGTCTTACCAATACACGATGGTTAGCAATCACCTTAGTTTCTGTACCATTCAGTTTTGAGCAGACTTCTTTCAGATCCTGAGGGACAGAACTTTCCGGGAACAGAGCCAACTGGCTGTCCAGTACGATTCCTGTTGCTCCCAGAGCTTTTGCCGCTGCTGCGGTATGGAGACCTATTCCTCCCTGTACCCACACCGGAGTGCTCTGGATTTCTTTGATCACACGCTGGAATAATACAAACGTGGATTCATAGCCTACTAATCCACCGGCTTCATTTCCTTTGATAATAATTCCCTGCGCTCCCGATTGTTCAGCCTGTCTGGCCTCTTCCAAACTGGTTACCTGATAAATAACAGGTACGTTATGGGGCTTAGACATTCCAAACGGAAGGATCGCAAATCTTACTTTTTCCGGAATTTGAAGAGTGGTGAAATTGTCATTAGAAAAATAAATACCATACGATGGTACGTCTATCTGATCAAGTTGTTGTAACGCTTCCTGGGCTTTCGTTAGCTCATTTCCTAAACTTAATACGGGTAGTGCGCCTGCCTGATGCAGTCGGGATATAAGGTTAACGTCCGGCTTTTCAAAAGGCGTCAGTCCAATAATGGTTAATTTTTTCATGGCGTGTTAATTGAATGGTTGAATGATAACAGAGTTTCATAACAACTTGCTTTGCCCGATAATAAGGCAATTGCTTATCATTATGATGTAATAAAATTGGTTTTTGTTATATCGTTAACGAATGGATTCGTTTTATAGTAATTATTCAATAATCTATTAGTTGGAAACAGATAGTATGATGTAAGATCGGAGTCCGTCTTTTCAAAAGGCATCAGCCTGATTTTGGTCAAGTTTTTCATAGCATTTACGGTATTGGGATAGTTAATGATATTTCATAACAAAACATCAATATCAATGGGATTAGCAGTGATATTTTGTTATGATGGAATAAAAATAATAAAACTTCAATATATCTTTAATCATAAACGAAATTTGATAACTATTTTTTAATACAAAAAGATTAATTATTCAAATTCTATTAAAGTATATTTATTGTTCCATTATTCTTAGAAACGTGACGATACAATCTTAGTAATTTTAACTATAAATATTTATAGTTAAAAAAATGTTAAGCAAATATAGGAATAAAAAATAAAATATTTCAAAAACAAGAGATTTGTTTTGAGTAATATTACAAAAAGATAATATAGAGTGAATATGGTACAAAAGTGTAAGAATCTCCTTTATCAATCTGATAAAATGATAAGACGAAGATAATTAAAATTAATCAATATATTGTGATTTAATTTGAATTATTTATGAATTTTTTATATCTTTTTGATAAATAAACAGATACGTAATTTTAAGAATAATTAATATATCTTTCCGAAATTCATAAAAAAAACAGTAAGTGTCTGATGTACTTACTGTTTTATAGGTGTTGATTGCTATATTTTTTTTGACTGATAAGCTATTTGTATGCTGTGTAGAAGTAGTGAAATTTCTTTCCGTTGAAGAAAGAATTCCGATGGAGGATTCGTTCTTTTAAAAGTTAAAAAATACTTAATCCATATTGTTTTGCCAGATCCAAGATCATATGATATCCAGCCAGAGAATTACCATGTTGATCTAAAGCAGGACTGAATACCCCGATTCCTATTTTCCCCGGAACGCTTACTGTAATTCCGCCACCAACGCCGGATTTGCTCGGCAGACCAACGGTTCTGGAATATTCACCGCTGAACTCATACATTCCGGCAGTCAGCATCTGTGATTCTACTAATTTGGCCATGTCTGCGTTTTTATAAGTGGTATCGCCGTCAAATCTTACGCAGTGGTTGGCAAAGAAGTATCCTATTTTTGCAAGGTCTTCGGCTGTAATTTCAATAGAGCATTGCTTGAAATAGTTGTCTAGTTGGTCTTCAGTTCCTGAAATCAATCCGCTGTTTTTCATGATGTAAAACATACCACGGTTGCGGTGTCCTGTTGATTTTTCGGATTCATACACTGATTTATTATAATCTATGGAAGAATTCTTCGTAATGTATCTTACCATATCCAGTATTTTAAGGAACGGTTTTTCGCCGTCTCCGGAGATGAGCGATGTGGTAAGAATTGCTCCTGCATTCATCATTGGATTCAGTGGCTTTCCGGTAGTTTCAAGGTTTGAAAAGTGGTTGAAAGGTTTGTCTGATCCGAAATACCCCATTTTGTCGAAAATATGAGTTTCTCCTTTTTCGCTTACCGCTACCATTAATGATATGATTTTGGAAATACTTTGCATGGTAAACTTTTTACTTACATCACCTGTATTGAATACTTTTCCATTGTTGTCAACCACTGAAAAAGCTATTGCCTTAGCATCCATTTTTCCCAGTTCAGGAATGTAATCGGCTACTTTTCCCTGAGTGTAATAAGCTCTGTTTTTTTCCAGAATGGTATTTAAAGTTTTTTCTGAAAGGGTTGAAATATCTGCTGCCTTCTGTGCATAAACGATTGTGTTTAAAGAAAGAAAAGCTGCGGTACAGATTCCTTTGGCAGAAAATAAAAAGCGGTTGTTTTTCATATAGAAGATGTTCAAATATAATGTTTATGATAAGCCTTGAAAAACAAAGATAAAGTATTTTAGTCTTGTCGGCAATTCTCATGATATTCCCGGTGGATATCGATACAGGTCTGAGTAGACAATGTTCCCGGGGGGAAGATTGAATTGTTGAAATACATAAGATTTTTTTAAAATAAGAAATGGATAAAAAAGCTTGTTGTTTTATCAGTTTTAAATGTGATTAATTTTAATACAAATTTAAATTATTTAGTAAAAAATAAACTAAATGTGATTTAGGTTATTGATTTCGGGATTTATTAATTGAAAATTCAGCATTTTATTTGGCTGAAATTAGCTTGTTACGCCGAAATTTAGCGATAGACATAGGTTTTTTTAAATAAGTAATGGGATAGTGAAATAACATATAAGCATGAATTTGTCTATATTGTTGGAATTCAGGTATGAAATAATGTTATTTTTTCACGATTAAATGATTTTTGTATTATTATTTTTATTAATTTGACAAAAAAATTAATAACACTTTTTTAATAACTATGAAAAACAACACCTATTTTGGTAGGCAGCACATCTTCAGATGGCTCCTGCTATGTTGGCTTTTGGTACCCTGGGTACTGCAAGCACAAGCTCGAATTACATGGACCGCTCAGGTCGGATGCCAGGAATTCCGTGGCGAAAAAGATGGTCAGATCCCTGACAACGGAATCGCCTATTCCTACATCAATTCATCCCAATGTCTCCGTGTCTGTGAGCAGTCAACTGTAAAGTATGAGATTCAGGGACCGAATGTTTCCAATGTACAATGGACGGTTTCTGGAGGTACGGCAGCTATTTCCGGACCCGCAAATACCGTAGCCAATGTAAGTTGGGGAGCGGCAGGTAACGGATCTTTACAGGCTGTCATCACCTACAACGATGGAACGGTAGAAACCCAGACGATCTGTATTGAAAAGATCAACAGGCCGATTGCTAAATTTGAAATGTTAAATCTGAGTGATACTGTATGTAGAAATACAACGATCTATTTTGATAACCTTTCTGAACAGAATGGCGGGTCGGATATCATTAATTATTTCTGGGACTTTGGTGATGGTACTACTTCCACCGCTTTTGAGCCTTCTCATCTGTATGCCAATCCCGGAAATTATACAATCACTCTTACGGTAACCAACAAGTGTGGCTGCCAGGATAAAATTAAAAGACAAATCAAAGTCTTAAAAGCAGATCCTGTACAGATCAACTGTGCTTCCGTAGTATGTGAAGGCAGTACTGAAAAATATAACGTACAGGATGGATGCAACAAAGGACAATGGAAAGTTATTGGAGGATCAATTGTCAATAATAACGGTAACGAAATCGAAGTAGTCTGGGATCAGGTTGATCCGCTTGACGGCTTTGGATATGTAATGTACATGTCAGAATGTGCTTGTCCTGAGTGGACGACCATTAAAATTCCTGTAGTTTTAAAAAATGCAAAAATCAAAGGACAGGCAGTGATATGTACTGGAAGACAGTATACCTATACAATTCCTCAGTGGCCTACAACTAAAGTTAACTGGAATGTTTCAGGTCCTGCGGGAGGTCTCCTGACGAATACTCAACAGAGAAATGAAATTGTTTTCTCTGCAAATCAGCCAGGTACTTATCATCTTACAGCAAATTATTTTAATACTTTACTGGGATGTGAAGGACAGGCTTCTATAGATATTGTAGTAGAGGCACCTGTGCTGGTAAGTGGCGGTGTGGATGAAATCTGCGCGGGAACAAGCCAGGGGTTTACAGCGGTTCCTAATGTACCGGTGATCTGGAAAGTGACAACGGGGACATCTACTTATACTTCTCCACCTATGACAGGAATATTCAACTACAACTTTGCAACAGCAGGAACGTATACCGTGACGGCAACCAAGCAAGGTGGAGGTTGTGAAAGTAATGGAAGAATTATTAAGGTATTACCAATTCCACAGGCACCTAACGGAACAATTTCCGGAGAAACAAAAGTATGTCCTGGAAAACCTTATGTGTATACCATCAGTTCAGTAGATCCTGGAATGGTGCCGGTTTGGAGTGTTACCAACGGAACGATTCAGGGAAGTAATGCAGGACAATCTGTTACGGTGATATTTAATGCAGGTGCAACATCATACACCGTGTCTGCACAGAACAAATCGATCAGCAGTGCAGCATGTCTTTCAGCTCCAAAATCGTTTAATGTAACGAAATTAGACCTTAATACTATTGTTATTAATGCTAATTCAGGGCCTTTCTGCCCGAGCAGTACTCAAACATTCAGTGCTAATCTGAATGGTATTGTTCCGGATTTTATGGAATGGTCGTTTGCAAGTTCCAATTTCGGAAGTGTAGTGGGAGGACAGGGTACAGCTAATATTACGGTAAACTTCAACGAGATTTCTTCAACAGATACTACTGATCTGATGCTGAAAATCGTAAAATGTGGAGTGACGAAAATCATTACTATGCCGGTATCTTTAATAAAACTTCCGGTAGTAAGCTTTACCAATGTTGGTGGAATCTGTTTGGGATCAAATCTTACTTTTACAGTAAATCAGGGAACAATTACTTCTGCAACAGGCGTAACTTTCACCTTTGTTGGCGGAACGTTTACTACAGCGTTTAATCCGTCTGGGGTTTACAGCTTCCCAAATAACGGGTATATCCAGAATAATTCAGGGAACAATGTTTCCCAGACCGTTACCGTAACTTATACAGGTACTAATGGATGTAATTATAAGCCTACCGCAAGTGCTAACTTTATTGTATATCCTGAAACTATTATTACGGTTTCTCCGGTATATAATATTGCCGTTTGTGACCCTGCCACGATGACACCGTATACTATTACGGCCAACAGTTCTACAGGGCTTACAAATATCCTGTCTTGGCAATGGTATAAAAATAATAGTATCATACCAGGAGCAACTACAAACTCATATACCATCTCAGGAGCAGGTGCTTTTGGAACTTACAGAGTACAGGCTGTAGATATTAACGGTTGTGTGGTTTCTTCACAGAACATTAATGTTACTCAGTCTTGTCCGAGCAGTGGAAGTTGTACAGCGAATCCTCAGATTAACTTCGTTCCGGCATGGTCTGCTTGTAACACAATTACTGTTTCAGGCTTAACGTACAATGGAACTCCGGATGAGATCCAATGGTTATCTGATACTGTACTTACCTTAGTTTCCGGTCAGGGAACGGCTTCACCTGTATATCAGACTAATCTTGCAGGCGCACATATTGTTTTTGTACGTCTTAGATATGGTTCATGCTGGTACAGCAAAGGAGTAGAAGTGAGAAAGAATTATGAGCCTAAATTCAATATCAGTACGGTGTGCAGCGGAAACGGTTACAGTGTAACGCTTTTCAATACCTCTACCATATTTGAAATCAATCCGGCGGCTATCACCTATACATTTACTTCGCCGGGACAGCCTACTCAAACAGGACAATCGGCTACTTATAATCTTGCGCCAGGTACATATACCTTTACCATGACGGTATCTTCACCGGGGAAACCAACATGTACCACTACGCAGACTATTACATTAGCTCCGGTTCCTGATACCAGCTTCCTGGTTCCTGCCTGGTTATGTGCTCGTTCGCCTATTACGTTTAGTCCAATAAACTATGTTTCAGGAAATACATATACCTGGATCTTTGACGGTACTTCCTATATTACGACAGGACCAGATGCTACAATAACTTATAACACTGCAGGAACAAAAACAATTCAGCTGAAAATTAAAACTCCAATGGGATGTGAATATACTTCTGCTGTAATTGGTGTTAATGTGAAAGAAGCGACTCTGGATGGTGATATGGCGCCTCCTGCTCTGGTAGCTTGTATAGGAAGTGCTCCTAATATCGTATTTACCAGTACGCTTGGATCTCCTTCCCAGTATATCTGGATGAATGGTTCTCAGGCTGTACTTGGGGCACCAAACTCTCCGGTATTCACCCCGACACAATCTGGTAACTACTGGCCGGTGCTGGTATCATCAGACGGATGCAGAACAAGTATTATGAGTACTAAAGCAATACCTGTAACGCTTAAAAACCCTCCTTATGTTAATATAGCGGGAACAGCTAACATCTGTGAAGGATCTTCGGCAGTACTTACCGGTATTGTAACAGATAATACATTGGAATATCAATGGAAAAAAGGAAATTCTGTAATTGTACCATGGGCTTCTGCTCCTTATCCGATAGCCCTTAGCACAGGACCACTGGCCGCAGGTACTTATGTGTATACGCTGGAAGTAAGAACTCCGGGTACATCAGGATGTACAAGCAGTAAAAGCTTTACCGTTACTGTCAATAGCCCACCGGCACCAGTTTCGGTAACTTATAATATGGCAAGCTGTCAGCCTTATCGTGTTGTGTTAACAGCATCAGGACCGTCTGCAGGAGTGTACAACTGGAGCAACGGAATGACAGGTCAGTCTATCACAGTATACGAAGGTGGTGCTTATCAGGTTATTTACACTGCGCCAAGCGGATGTAAAGTTGTAGGTAACGTACAGGTACCATTAAGTCTTGAAAGCCTGATGTGGGTATTCCCAACAGGATGTTATGACGAATGTCTCAGAAAGAATTATGTTTTAGGACCAAAAGGAGTATTTGATCACCATGACTGGCAGCTGTTCGGAAACAGTATCCAGAGTGGAAACAATGATTATATCTATCCTTTATATATTGGTGCTGCAGGAACCTATCAGTTGCAGATTAATCACCTGGGATGTCAGTTTACTTCCGGAACCATGAATTACTATCCGGGTAAAGAATGCGGATACGAAACAGAATGTAAACTGGAGGCAAGTATCAAAGACATGAAATGGGTTGGAGATCACTATAACGTGTATGGTGTTATCTTCAATGGCGGAAGCCAACCGATAAGTCTTACTGTTTCAAGTCTTAATGGATTTGGAATTTACCTTCCTTCTATCATCACTATTCCTGCAGGCGGAATATATGATATGAACGCTAATCCATTGGCGTTCTATCCAAACTCAGGCTTCCAGGGTACTGATGAGATTTTATTCTCCAATGAAACATGTAAGTTTACTACCAAAGCGGTAGATCCTAACTGGATGGGTATGAAAAATGCAGGAAGAAGTGTGGTGGCAACGTCAGTTTCTTCTTTGAAAATGATCCCAAATCCTGCAAAGGAAAAAGTGAAAATCTCGTATCATACGGGCAATGAAAAATTACTGGCAAAACAGGTTACGGTTTTTGATGCCATGGGCAATGTCAAATTCCGTAAGGAACTGAAAGCGGCTTCCGGAGAGGTAGACGTGGAGGTTACCAGCTGGATGCAAGGTGTTTATATTGTTATCGTACAAACGGGAGACACTTCATTACAAGGAAAACTAATTAAAAATTAGTAGCTTATTAAGCAGTGTTCTCTTCGGAGAGCACTGTTTTTTTATAGTATGTGATAATTAAATGAATTTTTATGATACAATTTAAAAACAAACTTTGGGGACTGCTTCTGATATTACCAGGATTAGCTTTTAGCCAGACTTATCAATGGCAATGGGGAAAACAGGCAGGAGGATTAACAGGTTCTGCCGATCCGGGCTTTCATTATGTCTTTGATGAATCCATAAGGGATATTGTAGTAGACAACAACAATAACACTTATTATCTTGCAACGATGCGTGAACAGGGACAAAACCTGAACGGTACTTCTGTAACCAATTACGGACTGAGTGATCTCTTTCTGTTCTCTGCTGATTGTGCAGGAAATATAAGATGGACCAGACCCATTGGGGGTTCGGGAGACGGAGAAAATGCATGGCATATTAAAGTAGATAATAACGGAGGATTATATGTGATGGCAACCATTTATAACAATTCATATGTAGGAGATCCTAATGCGGTTCCTGTACATTTTGATGATACCCATACACAGCCTCTGTACACTTATTATGATCAGACAATAGAACCTGCCCACAAAGCAGCTTTTCTCTTAAAATATAATACTTCAGACGGTACACTGGCATGGAGCAAAGCTTTACAGGGAGATGTCAATTATTTCTCCCGCATGTGTGATGTTCAGATGATGTATATGGATTCTTCCAAAAATATTCATGCTGTAATGGGATTCAGAGCAGGAACACATTTAAATGGATTAATTACAGTGCCTTCAACCTTTACTTCAACGTACCAGTATTATGCAGTTAAGTTCAATTACGATAATGGAAATATGACCCCGGCTACGCCTTTGCTTCTTCCTATCACGGGAAATGGAATCAATATTGTGGGAAGAGAGGGAAAAGTGAATTTGGTATATGATGAAAGTTTAAACCGTTATTACATTGCAGGGAAAAGAATGGATCCCGGATTCAGTAATCTGGTTGATCTTTCTTATAATAATGTCCCTTTTACGAAAGCTGCTTATGTATTTGCTTTTGACGGTACAACCGGAGCTGAGGTCTGGAGAAAAGAACTCAATAATGGTACAACAAGTACTGATGACGAAATTCATTCTATTATCAAAGATCCGGTGACTTCTGATATTTATATTTCAGGACGTTATTATAACGGAATAACGGTACCTGCCACTTTTGGAAACTATACTTTTCCTTTGAGGAGTTATGTGGAAGCTGTTCCCTTTGTGATGAAGATGAATGCTTCGGGTACGGTACAATGGGCAAAAACTCCGGAAGCAATGTCCGGTCTTCAGTTTGGCTATCGTTTTACCAAAGGAACAATTGCCATTAATGGAAATGAAATAGCATTTGCTAAAGGAAGCTGGTCAGACGTCTGGGGCAGCTATGCAATGGTACGTCCGGATGGAGACAGGTCAGACCCTTTATTGGTGAGACTTAATAAAGATACAGGAGATGTTTTGGGAACGGGAGAGATTCGCAGTAACTTTTATGTTATCGATGAATTTACGGCGGTTGCTGCAGATAATGACGGCAACTATGTAGTGGGAGGTTTTTTTCATGATCAGCTATTTACAGATGCCAATGATAATGTCAATACAATGGCTGTTAATGTAGCAGGAGGAAAATCTCAGTCTTTTTTTACAAAATTTGCTAAATCAGCGTGCAGCCAGATGTCAGTAGAAGAAACTGCTGTTCAGGCGGGAATGCAGCTATATCCTAATCCGGTTCAGGATGTTTTGACGATCAGGAGCAAAGAGCCGTTGGTTTCGTATGAAATCTTTGGAGCAGCCGGACAACTGGTAAAACAGGGAACTTTGAGTATGATGCAGGAACAGATCGTATTATCCTCTCTTCAGACAGGAGTATATTACATTAAACTTCAAACAAAATCTTCAACAGTAACTGAAAAAATACTAAAGAAGTAAAAAAAACAAAACTGAAAATTAATAACCTTATATATAAAACGGTGTTTTCCAGGAGAAGACACCGTTTTTTATTGAAAAATATCAGTTTGTTCGCAATTTTACAATTTTTGGGTTTGAGGAATGTTTTGCTTTGTATAAAAATTTTACAATGAAAAAAATACTTATTCTAAGCTTATTATTACTCCTAACTTCATGGTCTGATGCCCAAAATAAAGATCTTACGCCGGTAAGGGAGATTATAGAAGCCAGTAATGCAATCTATGCGGAGCTTGCCAATAAAAATGACGGTTCTATTCTTAGCAGATATACCGATGATGCATGTCTTTTTCCACCCAATGCTGTCCCATTATGCGGAAAAGAGCAAATACTTGATTTCTTTAAAAACGGCCCGGAAGTACGTGTTAAGTTTATGATTCAAAATCTGTATGGAGATGGCAGAACCTCAGTAACCGAAGAAAGTTATTATGAGATGACAGATTTAAAGGGAAAAAAACTGGATGACGGAAAAGTGATCGTCATCTGGAAGAATACAAAAGATGGCTGGAAGATGCACCGGGACATGTTCAGTAGCAATCATCCTGCAAAATCAAACTAAAAGCCAATATTGACAGCCTGTTGGAGATCAGCATCGTTTTTGATCAGCGAGTGTCTGGATGCTGAAGGAGTAATGCCGGTAAATTTTTTAAACTCTTTGATAAAATGAGCCTGATCATAGTATCCGCAGTGGTAAGCTATTGTTGTGAGTGATTCCGGGGTGTTGAGAACCATTGGCAGACTTTTGTTAAATCTTGTTACTGAAGCAAAAGAAGAAGGGCTTATTCCCATATGCGTAAGGTAAAGTTTTTGAATATATCTTTCCGATAGCCCTGAGCTTTGAGCTATAACAGACAAATTCAATACATTCTGATTCATGAAAAGCTGTTGATTAAGAGCGTGGAGGATGGTCGCTTTTTTAAGATGAGATTCATTTTTCTTCAGCTTTTGAAGAAAATGCTCTTCTAAAACGGTTATTTTTGAACAAAGATCCCCGGTATCCATGATGCGGTCATACAAATTTCTGTTTTCATTCCCCGTTACATCATACATATCAGTGGCATAGTTCGTGAATTCTGAAAGAGGGTCGGAAAAAAATAAAGTGGCGGCATGCGGAAATATCCTTGCTATAAGTACCGAAGTTCCTTTCGCTGCACTAAGCCGGGTGGGAAGTGTGAGATGTCCCAATAATTCTATATCCGGAGTGTTTTTTTGTTCGCCATTGATAATAGTAGCAGCAAAACCACCGGAAATATTGATAATGAGATCTATATATCCACTAGGATAAAATACTTCATCTCTGAGATCCTTATCAATGGTAACGACGGTGTAACTTTTTATATAAGGTGCAAGGCTGGCGGATGGTGAAATCTGCATAACGGTTAATTTGATTAATTCGTTGATAATTACCTTGTTCTAAGTTAAGAATAAATATAATGTCAAGAGAAAAGATCAACAGGAAATTAAATTTCAGTAGCAGAACTTATAAGAATTCTTATAGTGAAGGTTTTGAAAGACCTATTCCGTATTTTTGTACAGAATTAAACAGCCAAACTGTTTATTCCAATATATGAGCAATATGTTTTCTGACCATCATCAGGTAGGTGTGGTTTCTTCTTTTTCTGAACTTGTAAATACCCGTTTTCAAGGAGTTATGAATGCCATTTGCTGGCACAGGAATGTAGTGGGTGACTTTAAAGAAATTGTCACAAAGCTTTTGCTGAAAGATAATATTACAGAAGTTTCCGGTGAAGATCTTTTAGCATTGGAATTGTCAGAAGAGGGGAGTATGGCGAGAGAAATTATTTTAAATGACCTGCAATTACTGACATATTTCGGGGCATCTCCGGTTCTTAACCTGCTTAAATGTTATGAGCGTGACGAAGAGCTCGGTTTTATTTCAACAGATGTGTACTCCTATCATGTTGACCGTTCACCTGTCGGGACAGATACTTTTTTATGCACTTATCACGGGACAGCAAGTGATATTATACCCAATGATCAGGTGGAACAGAAAATTTTAATTCCTGAAATCCGGGAACAGCTCAGAAAATTATACGACGGTCCTGAAGAAGAATTTAAAGACTTCCTGAAAGAGTATTTCTTTGATCTTCATTATCAGCCAAAGCCCGGTGCAGAGCCTGTCAATTTAGGGGTTGGCCATCTTTGGCGCATTGCAGTAGATCATCCTGATCAGGAGGTTTTACCTTGTGTTCACAGAGCGCCTGTGGAAAATGATGGCGAGTATAGACTGCTGCTGATCTGTTAACTGATCTGTTATATTTTGAACGATACAAAAATCCAATATCAGAAAGATGTTGGATTTTTTTTATGAATAATTATGAAGTAATACTTTTAATTGTTTTAAATATTAAAAAATAACAGGCAGTAAATCAATTGATTGAATTTATTTTTTAAAATCCCAAGCAAGGATATGGAATTTCTGTATTTATATAGATGAGTACTCAGTAAAATATTTTTCAATCAAAATAATAAATTCAAAATCAAAATGAAAAAATTCAATCATGTAAAATTGATATCAATGCTTGTGATCTTACTGGCTATTCCTTTTGCTCTGGCAAGCTGCAGTAATGATGATGATGCTCCAAAACCTAATCCTGTGACCATCAGTTTCGATGATCTTAACGGTGAATACACTGGAAAAGCAGGGGTATCCCAGGGAACTGTGAACGGAGAAACGGCGGTTGCTTTTTCGGCCAAGAAAAACCTGATTTCCTATTCGGAATTTCCAATGAAAGAGATTGTTTACTCTGTAATTTCTGATCCTGCGAAAGCCAATCAGGCCTTAGCAGCCATCGGGAAAATAAAATATGACCTGGATTATACGGCAGTTTTATATCAGTATAAAAAGGAAATAGAACTTAATCTTCTTCCTAAAGAATTAACGGTTCAGGTTCCTGTGGATGGAGTAAGCAAGAAAGTGGTCATAACGTTTACAGCTTCCAAAAAAGGACTGTTTACCAAGCAGAATACACAAAATATGAATTTTGAACTGCTTGTGAGTAAAATAACTGTTGACGGAACGGTTGTTAATCCTTTCAACCCCATAAAATATAATTTTCAAATGCTGAAGAAATAGATGCAGTAAGGAATATTCTACAGATGCACTTACACAAGTGCATCTGTTTTTTATTTTACCTTCTCAGTTACCATTTTATTTTTATTTTGGGAACGACTTTTTTTATTTCTTTGGCGACATTAGTTCCTGCTTTCCCCAGCTCATTACTAATGTTTCTGACCACTTTTACCGCTTCGTGATTTTTGCCGGGGCCATATTGTAAATCATGAACGGTCGTATTCCATGTTTTGACAATATCGTTAGTAGGGCCAAACTGATTTTTTAAAGCCTCTCCAATCTGATTTAATCCTCTAACGATCGTATTGTTTTTTCCAAAACATCCATTGTCACCACCTACACCGTTTGTTAAACATTTGCTTAATTCACGATAGGTGAGTTGGCCACCCGCACATCCTGCAAATGCATAAGGCTGACCTCCCGTGCTTACCGCGCACTCAACGGCGATCTGGGCTTCCGTATTCAGATTAAGTTTGCTTGCGCCATAACACACGGCAGTTCCCATGAAAGATATTTCACCGCTGCTGGCCTGATCTTTAAAGCAGGAAACTAATTGCTTGAGTTCAGGATCGTTTACTTTATCCGCGAAACAAAGCGGGTACATTTCGTAATTGCCGCCATATTCTTTATAGCACTTTAACATATCCTGAGTAATTTGCTTTTCTTTAGAACCGCCTAATATACTCAGCATACAAAGACTTTGCTCCTCCATGGTTGCTGAGTTTTTGGCACATTTATAAATTTCAAGCTCTTTTTTACCCGCCATATTCGTTACCATGCAGTCCCCGAATTTCATCTGATTTAATGATCCGTCAAAATTCAGAGAATTCTTATAACAGTCTACGGCATTCTGTTCACTGGTCATCATGACATCTCCATAAGGTCTTTGCTCATCAATAATCTGGGTGGGTAATGGTCTCAGCCCGTCAGCTGTTTCAATTCCTATCTGATTGTCATACATAGGTTTTGGCAGATTCATAACTGGTCGCGGAGGAACAGGAATATTGGAATAACCAACGAGGCGGTATCCATATCGGTAATCCAGCTCTATAATATTTTTATTAAAATCCAGAAAAAAAGCCTTTTGGTAAGGAACGGCAGACGGTAAGCGTAAATAATTAATTCCGGTTTGATCATATACGGCCTGACCGGCATTTCCCGGATTACCATCCTGAACAATCACCCCGGTGTTGTACATCGTAAAAGACTGACCATAAGTAGTCAAAAACATCTGCCCGATTGGATAAACCTGCGCAAACAGGAAGGAACAGAAACTCATCAGTGAAATCAGTACACTTAAAATTGATAGTTTTTTAATAATTGCGTCCATGGTACTTATTTTTTGATAAAGTTACCGTGTAGATTATTATAAGGAAATTACCCTTTTTCGCTATTTTTTTGTTGAAGAAGTTTTAATAAATGAAAAAACAGCCTTGGAAAGGGCTATTTTTATTTTTTTTGGATTTGAAATTTTTGTGAGGTGATGGAGAGAATTGATTTACCACAATTGATGAAGAAAGATAATAAATACTTTTTTAGATGAAAATAAAATTTTTATTTTTGCCCGCATTAAAATAACCATGCAACAATAACTTTACCAGGTATTTCAAGTAACAGATGACCTAGACTTAGGTGCAGACATAAAGTCCACTTCCCCCAACCCTTTCTCATATTAATTTTTGATATTTAATCTTATGAATACAATTTTACAGATAATACTTCTTACCATTATATTTTCAAATTCAATATCTCTAATGTTGGAAAAAAATATATCGTCCTTTAAAATATTTAAATTAAGTTGGATCATTGCATTGATAGATATTTTAGTAATCTTATTCTTTTTTGAACTAAAGCAATCTATTATCCTTTATATTACCTTTACATCAATTATCGTTGTATTTACTTTAGGGCTAAGAAGTTTTGTAAATAGTTATAGTACTAATACGTTGCAAAATCATGATAATAGAAAACGACTTGCCAATTTCTTCACCTATTTTTTACTCTTTTTTTTAATGATGCTCACAATTGGTGTTATGAAAAATCTTTTATTTGATTCTCCTTTGGAATAAATGGTTTAAAATTATGATATGAAGTATATCCCACTAAGGGAATTTTCCTCACTTTGGGGCAATAATAAAGTCTTCCTTTTGTATATACTCCAAAGTTAGGAGACTTCGGAGAGCTTGAGATAATGGCCTAAGCAAGGGCAATATTTTTATGGATTCCCGTATTTTTTTAACTCTTAAATTTAATACATTTGTTAGGAATGGACTTTTACCAGTCCATACTTTTAACCTGTAAAATATTAAAACTCTTATGACTAAAAACAGAGGATCTCAATGGAGGAAATGGGATTTACATATTCATACGCCTGCATCCTTTCACTGGAATGGTACAAAACGGCTTAAGGATATGGATGCTACGGAGAAGCAAACTGAAATAAAAGCTTTTATCGGCCATATTAATTCATCAGACGTCGATGCATTCTGTTTAATGGACTATTGGACATTTGACTGGTATATTGAACTGCAAGACTACATAAAAGCTAATCCGGATGAATTGAAAAAAACTATTTTTCCTGGAATGGAACTACGGATTGAAAGTCCGACCAGTTACAGACTGAATATTCATGTCATCCTTTCCGATAATCTTACCAAGCAGGAACTCGTAGACTTTAAATCTGAGTTAAACATAAGATCCATTGACAAGAAACTTTCGGACGATGCGCTGATCAAGTTTGCTAAAACCCTGGATGCGGCCAAGGCAAGGAATCACAGTTATGGGGATCCTGCGACACTTGATGATCCCACCCTCTGGGAGCTGGGTTCCAGGACTGCTGAAATAACAAAAGAATCACTGCAGGCAGCATTTGATCAGATTCCAAAAAATAGTGGTTTTATCCTATTGCCATATGATACCAGTGACGGGCTTTTAAAGCTGGACTGGGATAAACATCCGCACGCTGATAATTACTTTATGCAGTCGGCGCACATCTTTGAGGCGCGTGATGCCCGAAATATCGATTTGTTCAATGGGACAAGAACGACAGATAATGAGACGTTTTTTGACAACTTTACAAAAACCCTGGGTAATAAGTTTAAACCCTGTGTTTCTGGAAGCGATGCCCACAGATTTGCCGATTATGGAAAATATCCTTCGGAACGTATTACCTGGATCAAGGCTGATCCAACCTTTGAAGGTTTAAAACAGATCATATTCGAGCCAAAATCCAGGGTAAGAATTCAAGGTGCCAGACCTGAACAAAAGGAACAGAAACTTATCATCGATTCTGTCAGATTCATATCCGCAGACGGCAAGTTCAACCCGGAACCGATTTATCTTAATGAAAATCTCAATGTTATAATCGGTGGAAAATCATCCGGGAAATCGATTTTACTGTACAATATTGCCAGAACATTATTAGCGGATAAGGAATTTTTCAATAAAGCAAAAATTGAGGATCGTTATAAGTTCCAAAAAGATGATCCTGCTTTTAATTTCGAGATTACGACAAAAGGAGGCTTTTCACAACTGATGTACCGTGATGTTGAAGAAAACAGTGTTTTACCACAGATTAAGTATATCCCACAGAATTACCTGGTACAATTAGCCGAGCCCGATGAAAACAAAACAGGTGATGCCCTCAATAAAATTGTTCGTGATCTTATTATAGAAAATTCGGAAGCAAGAGAAAATTATGAAAGTTTTATTACAAAACTAAAAGCAAATGATAGAAAAAGGGAGTCACTGATTGACAATTATTTTGAAATCGAAGAACGTATTACCGGTCTTGAAAATCAGCTTCTTACAAAATCTAAAAAGGAAATCCTGGAGAATAATATTGATGCCAATAATAAAACCGTAAAGGAACTCAATGAGGCTGCCGGCCTCACACCTGCGGAAATTGAAAAATATGATAAGCTTCAATTAGAGCTTGGAAAATTGACCGCTCTTAGAAATTCCTTAGCTTCCGATTTTAAAAGAATCACGGAATTTAACAAGGATTTTGAGAGTACATTAGCTACATTGAAAAATAAGGAAAAATTATTGGTCGAGTCTTTGGAAAGTAAAGAATTCAAAGTTATTTACCAGGAGGAATCAAAAACTTTAGATCATGCATTTCAATTGTTAGCAGAATTTAATGAAAAATTTTTCGTGGTTCCAACTGAGGGTGGACCTAGTCGTTTTAAGGTCGCATCGGATGTATCAAAAATTATTACAGGAACTGTCCGAAGAATAAAAGAGATCGGAGAGGAGCTATTGCCCTATTTAAAGAACGATGAACTAAAAAAACAGATCGAAGTGATTAATAAATCCATTGTTGAGGATAAGGCTGCTGTTCATGCTATTGATCAGATCAATAAGGAAATTGCAGGGGCTAAAAAGACACTTGCTGGGTTAAAAGAACAGATCTTTAATCTCTATCAGAGTAGTTATGCTGAATATGAGGCGATTATTGAAGAACTTAAAAGCCGAACTGTTGATCTTGAAAAAGATGGATTAAAAATTGAGGGTCTTACTAAATTTAACTTTTCAAAGTTTAGAAAAGCGGTTTTCGACTTTAGTAATGGACGTCAGGCAAATTATAGAGCATATAATATTTGCGACGAGGAAAAGCAATCATTGGATAGCTATGTATTAACGGATCTGATTACTGATTTAAAAAATATGTTCGAGTCCATTGTTGAAAAGAAAGAGTATGCCTTAATAAGTAGATTCGACAGAAAAGCCGCCGCAGAAATGCTTCTTGATGATTACTTCTTTGATTATTGGGAAATAGAGTATAAGAACGATAAATTGGGAGAAATGTCAACAGGCAAAGCCAGTTTTGTAATTCTCATGCTGATTGTGGGATTGAGTACCTCTAAAGCACCTATTCTTATTGATCAGCCTGAAGACAATCTGGATAACCGATCCATAACTGCTGATCTGGTGGAATACCTGCGCGAAAAGAAAATTGAGCGGCAGATCATCTTGGTTACACATAATCCCAATATAGTGGTGAATGCGGATGCAGAAAACATCATTATCGCCAATCAGCAGGGACAAAACGAAATTGAAACCTCCAGCAAATATCAATTTGATTACATCAATGGTTCATTGGAAAATTCATCGAGAAAAGACGAATCAGAAAAGGATCTTCTAAAATGTATGGGCATTCGTGAGCATATTGCGGATATAATAGAAGGTGGTCAGGAAGCCTTTAAAAAGAGAGAAGAAAAATATGGCTTTTCGGAAGCGTAATGTATTGAGTCCATCATCATCTGGATTAATCTAATGGATAAGTAAGTAAGAAATTGCCGGCCACATTCTATAGCCGGCAATTTTTATTTTCGACCATTTTAAACCCCACACAGCTAAAGTATTTTTGAGCTATACAACAAAAATTACCAATTTGCTGTTTCAATTAAAAAGCCCGTCTTGGTCTGCAATTTGGCTAGGCTAAATTTTATAATTTCTTTAACATCCCGCTCCGCAGAGTCTTCTGACTTTGAGTCAGTAATAAAGCTTCAAAGTTAGAAAACTTCCAACGAGAACATCAATAAACAAAAAAACAGCCTTAAAAAAGGCTGTTTTATATTTTGAATTCAAAATTCTTAAAAAATAATAAAGGAGATCGGCTCTACTTCCCGATACAAAACTTAGAAAAAATATTCCCAAGCACCTCATCATTGGTCACCTCTCCGGAGATTTCACCAAGATGTTCCAGGGCATTTCTAAGCTCATACGCCAGTAATTCCGTAGAAATCCGGAAAGAAATAGCTTCTTTCACTTTATCAACGGCATCCATGGATTTTCTTAAGGCTTCAAAATGTCGTTGATTCGTGATGACAACATTATTTTCTTCAGTTTTCAAATGCTCCACATAAGAGGAAAGTTCATTTTTCAGATCCTGAATATTTTGATTTTCAACTGCTGAGATTTTGATAAAATCAAATTCGTGAGAAATAGCGTTTCTGAAAATATCTTCTACCGTTTCGTATTTTGTTGGAATAACTTCATCAATTTTTGTTGCACAGATAATCAGCTTCAGATCTTCTCTTAATAAGGATTGAATCATGTCAATATCCTCAGAAAAATCCTGGGTAGCAGCATCTGCCAGATACACCAGAATATTGGCGTTTTCTACTTTTTCTTTAGCTTTTTTTACCCCGATTGCTTCAATTTCATCCACCGTTTCACGAAGTCCGGCAGTATCAATTAATCGGAAGGCATGGCCTTTAATATGAAGAACTTCCTCAATCGTATCTCTCGTTGTTCCGGCAATATTACTCACAATCGCTCTTTCTTCCTTCAAAAGGGAGTTCAATAACGTAGATTTCCCGGCATTCGGTTTTCCGATGATGGCGACGGCGGTCCCGTTTTTAATGGCATTTCCGTATTGGAAACTTTCAATCAACGAATTTAATTTGACTTCAATTTTATCCAATAATCCACTCAGGGCACTTCTGTCGGCAAATTCCACATCTTCTTCCGCAAAATCAAGCTCCAGTTCAATTAAGGAAACGAAATTTAAAAGATCTGTTCTTAATACAGAAATTTCATTGGTAATTCCTCCTTTCAGCTGGTTGATCGCAACTTTTCTCGAAGCTTCATTTTCAGAGGCGATCACATCAGCAATCGCTTCCGCCTGAGAAAGATCAATTCTACCGTTGATAAAAGCACGAAGAGTAAATTCTCCTGCTTTAGCCATTCTCGCTCCGTTTTTGATCAGGGTTTCAAGAATACGTTTTCCGATATGCGGAGAACCGTGAAAAGCAATCTCCACAGAATTCTCAGTAGTGAAACTTTTTGGTGCCAGAAAAATAGAAAGCATCACCTCGTCAATAGCTTCCTCCTCATCCATAAAATAACCGTAATGAATGGTATGAGATTTCTGTTTTTCCAGATTTTTGGCCGGAAAACTTTTCTGAACTACAGATAAAGCTTCATTTCCTGAAACACGGATGATGCCTAAAGCACCTATTCCATTGGCAGTAGCCAGTGCACATATCGTATCGTTATTCATGCTGCAAATTTACGGTTTTTAATGTGAATTTTCATGGACGTCTGCTATTCAGATTATCTATTGTTGTATTCAGTTTAAAACAGCGAAGATTTAAAACAGGTTATGTTTTGAGAGGCTTGTTGTATAAAAGATGTACCTGCTATATCAATAAGTGCAGAATTATTTCTATTAAACATAGAGCGAAAACACCATTTGAAATATAAAATTTTAAAAAATAATTCTGTTGAATATAAACAGAATGGGAAAGGTGTAGTTTGCTGTGGTGTAACATTGATCAGTGTTTTTTAATAAACTTGACAGTGATGGATGATGGTTAAATGTCATGTATGGAGTAAAAAATTAAACAATTGTTTGGTATGTTAATTGTTGTTAGTGGGGTCGTTGATGTTGAAAATTTAAATATTTATTATTAAAACGGTAATAATTTGTTAAAGTATTATAAATGTATATGAATAACCTATTTTTTTTAAAGATTAATAAAAAATTATCTTTTTTATTAATGCTTGTCTTCAGTACAATGACCTATGCGCAATGTATTCCTTATACCGGACAGGCGATCACAAGCGGAAATACCTATTGTCTCAACGGAAATCTTAGTGTAAGTACCAATATCAGCATCCCGAACGGAGCAGCCCTTATCATACAATCCGGACAATTGCAGTCTAACAGTATCCAGGTGGATGGCGTGCTGGAAATTAGTGATGGGGCAAGTGTTAAGTCAACAGGAACAGTGAAAGTAGGAACTTTCGGATCTCAGAAAAATTCAAAAATTAAATTAGGAACAAAATCCTTCCTATCTCTTGTAGGATCGGTAGTTCAGGAAGACCCGAGTTTTGGTGGTTTTTATCCCGGAACAACCTCAGTTATTGAAATGGGAACAGGCAGTGTGGTAGAGATTTGTGGAACATTTACCCAGCAGTCTACAACCTATCCTTCTGTTGAATATGTAGGTGTTCCTACCGGAAGAGCCTATTGTATTGCTAAAGCAGACGTAAGCGGTGGAGGAGGAGCTTCCATCATCAGTGATGACAGCCAGATTGTAACCATTGCCATGGGATCTGTTATAGGATTGGGAATGGGGAATTCAAGCTTCTGCGGGCCCAATGCAACAAAAGCAATGTGTCCCTCTCTTTGGCCAGAAGGATTGTCTGAAGATAAAACAAGTTGTGGAAATGCCCCCCTGATTATTGATGAGATCGATGGATTTTGTACAAAACCCGGAATTTCAGGGACCCCTGACGGATATACCAAATTTGGGATCACCATACAGCAGAAAAGCGATGCATGGCCTGAAAATATCCCTAATGGATTTTTGGCTATGGAATCAAAAAATAAAGGTTTTGTTATTACCAGAGTTCAGCATGTAAGCCAGACTCCACAGCCCGGAGATGCCATCGCAGAACCGAAAGAAGGAATGCTTCTCTATGATATTCAGGATAAATGCGTGAAGCTTTATAACGGTACTGAATGGAAATGTGTACAAAGAAGCTGTAATGATTAATTTAACCGATAAAGGATATGAAAAATATAAAAAATATAAGTATAGCATTTGCCTTAGTTGTTTGTAATACATTTTTCGCTCAGGTTGCGATTGGTAAACAGACGATAGACGGAAAGAGTACCGTATTGGATTTTGATAATGTATTGGGAAATACAAAAGGCTTAATTCTTCCCGCTACCTCCGGATTTCGTACAGGATCTTTAGTGAACGGAACATTCATCTTTGATGTCACCGATAACAAAGTGAAGGTCTACGAAAATGATGTCTGGAAATCATTATCAGATGCCGGAAGTTCAAGTGTAATTGCTGCCAATAATTCTGTAGAAACAGGAAAAGGAGTCATTATGGGTGAAGCTACAAGTTCTGCTGATGGCGTATTGGTTCTGGAATCTCAGAATAAAGCAATGGTTCTTCCTCAGATAGCCACACCACATCTTAATGTAAAAAATCCTTATCCGGGGATGATGTGCTATGATACAACCAGCAAAACACTGGCGGTATTTGACGGCACAGTCTGGAATTACTGGAAATGAAAAAATAAGCTGATCCGGAATATTCCGTTCAAAATAAAAAAGCAGCCGTGTATGGTACATGGCTGCTTTTTAGCTTAAACGATTTGCGCACTTTCCTTGATGCTGTTCATCACAAAAATACTCTTGGTCTGTCCAATTCCTTCAATTTCTGACAGTTTATTGACAAAAAACTCATGAAATTCATCCATATTGGGAGCCAGGATCTTCAGCATAAAATCAAAATCCCCACTGATATTGTAAAACTCTACCACTTCCTTCAGTTTACCCACTTCCTCAATAAATTTTCCTGCTGTTTTTTTGTTGTGAACATTCAAAGCAATCATACAGATCACCATCATTCCTTTATTGACCTTTTTGCGGTCTACTACAGCCGTATATTCTTTAATGATTCCCTGTTTTTCCATACGTTTGATACGCTCATGCGTAGGCGTAGGACTCAAATTGATCCTTGCCGAAATATCACGGACACTCATCTTCGCATCTTTCTGAAGAAGACGGAGGATGGATAAGTCTTTTTCATCTGGAATATAATTTTCAGTTGCCATTTTGTTCTGTTTTTATAGGTTTTTTCTGATGTATCAGGTGTTTTGTTCTTTTGTGTATTTTAAATATTCAATATTGTTCCAAATTTAAGGTTAAATTTTCAAATACGTTCTGTTAATTTTAATTTTGCAGGAAATTTGAAACATGGATACAAGGAAGAATTTAATATTAATTTTAGCATCGGTAGGAACATTTGTAGAGGCATTGGATATTGCCATTATTAATTTAACTATTCCTTCTATTCAGCAGCAGTTTCAGATTGGTGCCGAGACCGTACAGTGGCTGCAGACACTCTATGTATTGTTTTTTGGAGGATTTCTGATTATTGGGGGAAAACTTTCAGACCAGATTGGAAGAAAGAAAATGTTTTTGTGGGGAGCACTGATTTTTATGCTCACTTCATTAGGGGCGGGATTATCCCAAAACTTTGAAGTGCTGGCTGTTTTCCGTGCTTTGCAGGGATTGGGAGCTGCATTGGTAATGCCGTCAGCATTGTCTATCGTGACCAATACCTTCAGAGGAGAACAGGAGAGAAACCGTGCTATCGGAATTTTCAGTTCATTTGCTGCCATTGGTTCAGGAAGCGGTCTTTCAGTAGGAGGAATTATCAGTACTTACCTGAGCTGGCATTGGGTTTTCCTGATCAATGTTCCCATTCTTTTAATCACATTGGTGTTGTCGTACTATTATCTGCCGGCAGATGAGAAAAATGAAACGGCTCAGAAAACAGATCTGGTTTCAGGAATATTGATGGTATTAGGACTTTTAAGTCTTACTTACGGAACCCATGAATTGATTCATATTAAAGAACAGCCTTTCCTGATAACAGGTTCTTTGGTTTTAGCATTAGTACTGCTTGTTATGGTGTACTACCGTTTAAAATCCGTTGCAGAGCCTTTGGTAGATTTAAAATTATTTAAACATAAATCCCTGGTAGTTTCCAATGCGGTATTCTTTACCCTGGGAGCATTTTTTATCGGATTTTTATTCCTGATTTCACTGATGCTTCAGAAAGATATGGATTACAGCGCTGCGTCTGCAGGATTAATGCTTGTTCCGTTCAGTATTCTGTCTGCTTTAACGGCTAAATTCATTCTGCCGCACATATCAAAACGTCTGAGTTCTTCTCAAATGGGTGTTTTAGGATGGCTGTTTATGCTGGCTGGAGGATTGTTGCTGTTGATTTCAGTTTACACAGGACATCCGCTAACCGTAGTTTTATTGGGAGCAGCATGCATCTCCGGAGTTGGAATGACGTTTTGCTTTACCGCACTTTCAGTAATGGGAATCCAGGATGTTGAACCTGCATATTACGGATTGGCATCAAGTCTGAGTTCTACAAGTTACTTTTTGGGAGCGGGTATTGGATTGTCATTCATGACGTTAATGAGTCAGATCTTTCCGTCAGAACTTTCTGTAGGAAGCCTGAATCTGATTATTTTGATCAGTTACGCTTTACTGGCTCTCGGAATGTTATTTTATTTTATATTGAAAAGCGTAAAAGTGAAGCAGGCAGAAGTAGCCGTTTCATAAGCGGTCTTAAAAATACACAAACTATATGAGGAAAGAATCGGTGCTTAGGTGCCGGTTCTTTTTGATTTTTTATATTCTGTTTCTCTTCACTACCTTTGCTGTTTACGGGAAATCATGAAAATACAGGTCATCAGCGATCTTCATCAGGAATTTGGAACTACGGAATTATATTTTGATCACACAGATGTGGTTGTATTGGCAGGCGATGTCAATCTGGGAACCAAAGGAATTGAATGGATTAAAGAAGCAATACCCAATAAACCTGTAATCTATGTTTTGGGTAATCATGAATACTATAAAGGTTCTTACCCTAAAACACTCCATAAGATCAGAGAAGCAGCGCTGGACTCCAATGTTCATGTGCTGGAAAATTCATTTGTAGATATAGACGGTATTCGTTTTCATGGGGCAACCTTGTGGACGGATTTTTCAATCTTTGGGAATCCGGTTCAGTACGGAATGCTTTGCCAGCCAAAGATGAACGACTATAAAATGATCAGAAGAGATCCTTCTTATTCGAAAATGAGAACATTGGATACTTTTAAAATTCATCAGCTTTCAAAGCAATGGTTAAAAGAAAGTCTTGAAAACTCAATAGGACTTAAAAATATAGTGGTTACCCATCATGCACCCAGCATACAATCTGTTCCCGGACATTACAAAAAAGATCCTTTAACAGCGGCCTATGCTTCTGATCTGGAAGATTTTATTAAAGAATATCAGCCGTTGTACTGGATTCACGGGCACATCCATACGCCGTGCAGATATAAGATCGAAGCAACGGAAATCATCTGTAATCCTCACGGCTATATCGATGAAAAGTACAATGGATATGATAAGGAATTGCTGATTGTTGTTTAGCAAGCAATAAAAAGTACAATTTGATGATGGGGCTTCTTGGCATTTTTTCCTTTTTCCACTACCTTCGTACTTAATTTTCTTTCAATGCCTAAAAAATCCCAGTCAAAACTTGATTTTGTTTCCCAGCTGGCCTTCGATGAAGTGCTTCAGCAAGTGGAGTTTGATCTTAGAATCAAGGAATTTGTGGTGATGGAAATTGATAAGGCAAACTACATCATACAACCCAATATGCCTTATCGTTCCGATTATTTCTGCATTTTTATGGTCCAGAAAGGAGGTGTTACATTCAGGTTGGATGATAAGAGCTATAGCGTGACCAAAGGCGATATTATTTTTTGTCCCATGCTGGAAACGTTTTGGCTGGATGAAATTACAGAAGATTACAATGCTAAATATATTTTCTTTTCACTGAACTTTATATCCGATGCAGGCTTTAATTACAAATCAAACAATGTTCTGAAGAGTTTGTCTTCAGATCCTACTCATATCATCAGAAATGAGCCGGATGTGTACAGGAAAGTAAATTTCCATCTCGATGAGCTGAAGGTTTTAAATGATAAGGAAAAAGAAAATTATTATTTCAACGAAATGATCTGGCATCACTTTTCGCTGGTGATCTACGAAATTGATAATTATTTCAAGAAAACCGAAAAGCCCCATCCGGTTACCCATAGAGAAGATGAATTGACCACCAGTTTCTTCAAACTTGTTCAGGATCATTTCAAAGAAGAACACAATGTTCAGTTCTATGCCGATAAACTTTTTATCAGCCGTAAATACCTCACGAAAGTAATCAATAAAACGGTATTTAAATCTCCCAGAGATATCATTCATCAGGTATTGGCGGTAGAAGCCAGGCTGCTATTGAAAAATCCCAATCTGAATATCAGTGAGGTAGCATCAAAGCTGAGTTTTTCAGATCAGGCATCCTTCAGTAAATTTTTCAAAAAACACGCCGGAAGATCTCCTCTGGAATACAAGAAAGATGATTTGTATTGATAATCAGTGCTTTGTGTTTTTAAGACGTCTTTTTGCCAAATTTCAGCTATTATTTTGATTTAAAATAGTAAATATTATCATTTATATTCTCTATGAATGATATTTCTCATGTTTTTTCAAATAAGGAGTCTTTTTGACAAAATAAGGAGTTTTTCGAATAATCCTATTGAATTTTTTTCGTTCGATTTTTGTGCGGAAAATTTAAAAGGACTAATGTTATGCAAAGATTTTTTATTCAAAAATCGACTCTACTTTTCCTCTCACTGATCGTATTGGCAGGGTGTAGGAAAAACAATCAAAACCAGGGCTATCAGCAGCAGGTACCGGAATTGCCTGTAGCAAAAGTGATACAGGGAGACGCCTCTGTTTCCAGAGAATATGCAGCATCTGTGGAGGGGATCTCCAATGTGGAAATCAGACCGCAGGTAACAGGATATTTAAGCAAAATTTTTGTTGATGAAGGTGACTTTGTGAAGGCGGGGCAGCCTTTGTTCAAAATTGAAGATCAGGTTTTCCGTGAGCAGCTGAAAAGTGCTCAGGCTTCTTTGATTACCGCTCAGGCGAATCTTTCCACTTCTAAAATTGATCTGGACAGAAAAAAAGAACTGTTCAGAAATAAAATGGTTTCAGAAATTCAGGTAAAAGAGGCTGAAGCAGCTTATAATGCGGCACGAGGAGCGGTAAGTCAGTCTGCTTCAACCATTGAATCTGCAAAAATCAATATGAATTTCTCTACCATCAAAGCTCCGGTAAGCGGGTTTATCGGAAGGTTCAATTATCGTCTGGGAAGTTTGATGACGCCGGGTAATCAGGAGCCGATTACTTTATTATCAGATATTCATCAGGTGTATACCTACTTCAGCCTGAGCGAAAATGATTTTAACAATTTCCAGAAACAGTATACAGGAAGCAGTATTGCTGAAGTGATCAAAAATACACCGGCAGTGTCATTATTGCTTTCAGGTGGTGAAAAATATGCAGAAACAGGAAAAATTGATGCGGTGGAAGGTCAGTTCAACAAAACAACCGGATCAATCACATTAAGAGCAAAATTCAACAATCCCAACAATCTTTTGAGAAGCGGAAACACCGGGAAAATTGTACTGGATCAGTTCTACAGCAATGTTGTTTTACTTCCCATTGCTTCTACCAGAACCATTCAGGATAAAGTTTTTGTATTCACTATTCAGGGTGGGAAAGCAGCTATGCTGCCTGTAGAAGTGAATGGAAAGGCCGGAGACAATTTCATTGTAGCCAAAGGACTTAAGGCTGGAGATGAATATATCACCAGTGGTTTTGACCGTTTACAGCCGGGAACTCCTGTCGTGGCACAGAAGAAAAATGCTCAACAGAAAAAATCCTAAGAAGAAATCATGTTAAAGAAAATTATAAAAAGACCCGTACTGGCAACGGTTATTTCCGTATTGCTTGTAATACTGGGGATCGTCGGGATGGTAAGTCTTCCGATTACAAAATTTCCGGACATTGCGCCTCCTACCGTTATGGTAACAGCGGCCTATCCGGGAGCCAATGCTGAGACTATTGCAAGGTCTGTAGCACCGCCATTGGAAAATGCTATCAACGGTGTGGAAAACATGGATTATATTACGTCTACAGCGAGTAATGACGGTACGTTAAGTATTACGGTTATTTTCAAATTGGGGACAGATCCCGATCAGGCTGCGATTAACGTTCAGAACAGGGTAGCTCAGGTGACCAACCAGCTTCCTGCAGAGGTAATTCAGGCGGGAATCACTACGGTGAAAAGACAGAACAGTATGATTGCGATGGTTTCGCTGACCAGTAAAGATGGGTCAATGAGTGATCTTTTCCTTGAAAACTATGCAAAAATCAATATCGTTCCGGAGCTGAAAAGGGTAAAAGGAGTAGGAGATGCCATGGTATACGGAAATAAAGATTATTCCATGCGTATCTGGCTGGATCCCAATAAACTGACTTCATACAATCTTACGCCATCTGATGTTTCGCGTGCTATCCAGACGCAAAACCTTGAAGCAGCACCCGGAAGATTAGGAGAAAGAAGTAAAGAAGTCATGGAATACGTGCTTCGCTACAAAGGAAAATTTACAGAGCCTGAGCAATATGAAAATATAACAATCAAAGCATTGAATGACGGTTCTGTTTTGAAATTAAAAGATATTGCCAAAGTAGAATTCGGAGCGTACAGTTATACCGTTTCTTCGAATTATAATAAAAAAGCATCCGTAACGATGGCGATCTTCCAGATGGCTGGATCCAATGCCAATGAAGTACAGATCGCTCTTCAGGAAAGAATGAAAGAACTGGAAAAATCCTTTCCGGCAGGAATGGATTATGAAATTCCTTATGCTACAAAAGACGCGCTGGATCAATCCATAGAACAAGTAATTCATACTTTGATAGAAGCATTTATTCTGGTGTTCATTGTAGTATATATTTTTCTTCAGGATTTCCGTTCTACTTTGATTCCGGCGATTGCCGTTCCGGTTTCTATTGTGGGAACATTCTTCTTTATGAAAGTTTTCGGATTCTCTATCAATATCCTGACCTTGTTTGCACTGGTGCTCGCCATTGGTATTGTGGTGGATGATGCGATTGTGGTTGTAGAGGCTGTTCATGCTAAAATGGAACATAAAAAACTCAACCCGAGAGCCGCTACGATGTCTGCAATGAGTGAGATCACAGGAGCAATTGTTTCGATTACGTTGATTATGTCTGCAGTATTCGTTCCGGTGGCTTTTATGAGTGGTTCTACGGGATTGTTCTACCAGCAGTTTGCATTAACACTGGCCATTGCTATTGTGATTTCAGCGGTGAATGCATTGACGTTGAGTCCGGCTTTATGTGCTTTATTCTTAAAGCAACATCATCCGGAAACGCATGAAAAAATGAATTTCAAAGACCGTTTCTTTACAGGATTTAATGCAAGCTTCAATAAACTGACTTTCCGTTATGGAAAAGCCGTGTTATTTCTTTTAAAAAGAAAATGGGTGGCTTTGATTATTATTATGGCTTTCGGTGGATTGTTTGCGTGGATGTCTATGACAACGCCTAAAGGATTTATCCCGGATGAAGACCAGAGTTTTATCATTGTAACGGCTAACCTTGCTCCCGGAGCATCAAAAGACAGAACTTCCAAAGTCGTTTCCGATACAGAAGATCTTCTGATGAAAAATCCAGCCGTAGACAAAGTAATTTCTGTAGACGGATTGAATTTATTCAGTGGTTCCATGTCATCTTCGGCAGCTTCTATTTTCGTTAAATTGAAAAAAGGAGGTGAGAGAGGTGCTGTTAATAATATCAATGATATCATCGGACAAACCCAGGGAATGCTTTCTCAGGATAAAAGAGCTAATTTCCTTGTGATCAACACCCCAACGGTAGATGGTTTCGGTAATACGAGTGGGATGGAGCTTGTGCTTCAGGACCGCACCAACGGAGAACTTCAGAACCTGGGAAATATTTCCTACGGAATGATGGGTGCTTTAATGCAGAGACCGGAAGTCGCAGTGGCATTTACCACGTTTGATGTTACCTATCCTCAGTTTGAAGTGCTTGTAGATGAAGTGAAGTCTGCTCAGTTGGGAGTCAATGTTTCTGATGTTTTAGGAGTAATGCAGGGCTATTATGGAAGTATTCAGGCATCTGATTTCAACAGATTCGGGAAATATTACAGAGTTCTCGTGCAGTCTACTCCGGAGACAAGACAGGATAAAGAATCCTTAAACGGGATTTTCGTTAAAAATAATCTGGGCCAGATGGTTCCTGTCAACACACTGGTAAGTCTGAAACAGGTAACGGGAGCTGAAGTGGTAGATCGTTTTAACCTGTTTAATTCATCCAATTTAACGGTAATGGCTGCTCCGGGATACAGTACCGGACAGGCTATGGCAGCCATTGAAGAAGTGAGCAAGCAGGTACTTCCTCCGGGATATACTTATGATTATAAAGGAATGAGCCGTGAAGAAGCAGGTTCAAGCTCACAATCTGTTATGATCTTCGGATTATGTATCGTGTTTGTATTCTTCCTTTTATCTGCCCAATATGAAAGTTATATTCTTCCATTAGCTGTATTGATCGCTATTCCGGTAGGTCTTTCAGGAGTATTTGTGGGAATTACATTTGCAGAACTTTCCAATAATATTTATGTACAGATTGCTCTGGTAATGTTGATTGGCTTGTTAGCAAAAAATGGTATCCTGATCGTGGAATTTGCTATTCAAAGGCGTAGAGCAGGGAAAAGTCTTATCGCATCTGCAGTAGAAGGAGCAAAGGCGCGTTTACGTCCTATTTTAATGACTTCCCTTGCATTTATCACCGGATTGATTCCATTATTATTCGTGGTAGGGCCTTCAGCGATGGGTAACCATTCCATCGGATATGCAGCCATTTCAGGGATGCTTTTCGGAACCATTCTGGGGATTTTTGTAGTTCCTGTTCTTTTTGTGGTATTCCAGGCATTGCATGAAAGAATCAACGGAAGAGTGGTAACCGATGCAGATTGGGAATATTAAATCAAATGATTTTAAAAATGAAAATTAAAAATATAGCATACATCGCATTTATTTCCGGAACAGCAATCTCCTGTAAAGTTCAGAAATATGAACAACCTGAAATAAAAATGCCCGAAGCTTTCAGAGCTGACAGTATGGTGGTGGATTCTCAGGAGAATATTGCTAAAATAAGCTACAAAGACTTCTTCAAAGATCCTGTTCTGGTAGGGTTAATTGATAAAGCAATGGTACAGAATAATGATCTTCAGGTGGCTTTAAAGCAGATAGAATTTGCATCATTAGCATATAACCAAAGCAAATGGGCCAATATACCGACAGTCAGTGCTTCGGCCAATGCCAATATCAACCGTCCTTCCGACAATAGTATGAACGGGATGATGGCGGGACAGTTTATGGGAAAAAGGTATATGGAAGATTATACAACTTCTCTGAGTTTTTCATGGGAAGCGGATATCTGGGGTAAGATCAAAGGCAGAAAAGAACAGGCTTTGGCAGAATATCTTAAAACACAGGAAGCGGCAAAAGCGGTAAAAACACAGGTTGTATCTGCGGTGGTGCAGGGATATTACAACTTGTTAATGCTGGATACTCAGCTGGAAATTACAAAATCGAATCTGGCGTATGCAGATAATACCCTGAAATTTCTGACCAAACAGCAGGAACTTGGTTTGACAACTGCGTTGGCAGTACAGCAGCAGGAAATTGTAAAAGATCAGATTCTGAAATCAATTCCGGCGATTGAAAGCTCTGTGACCACTCAGGAAAATGCTTTGAGCCTGTTAACGGGTTCTATGCCGGGAAAAATTGAAAGAAGTGCAAGCCTGAACAATGTACAGTCTCCGGATCATCTGGCAGCAGGTATTCCTTCAGAATTATTAAGCTACAGACCGGATATTAAAACAGCTGAATTTGAAGTCAGAAAAAGTGCAGCAGCTATTCATGTGGCAAAAATGAGTATGTATCCTTCATTGAATATTACTGCGCAGGGTGGAGTGAATGCCTTCCAGATCAGCAAATGGTTCAGTATTCCGGGATCACTTTTTGGAATGGTGGCGGGAGCTGTGGCGCAACCTATTTTGAATGGGAAACAGTTGAAAACCCAGTATGAACAGTCTAAAGTATTGGCTGATCAGGCAGAAATTAACTTTAAGCAATCTGTTTTAAAAGCAGTAGCTGAAGTTTCTGATGCATTGGTACAGATTAAAAAGCTGGAAGAACAGCAGAAAATTGCAGAAGGACTGGCTGTGAAATCCGGTGAGGCAGTGAAGAAGGCAGATTTATTATTTAAATATAATTCAGCCACTTATGTAGAAGTAATTATTGCACAAACGAATAAACTGCAGGCAGAACTGGAACTGGCTTCTCTGAAAACCCAGAGACTGAATGCGATTACAGCACTTTACCGCTCTGTAGGAGGCGGATGGCAATAAAGTAAAATTGAATCTGCTTCGTCTCTAATGATGAAGCAGGTTTTTAATCCATTATCATTATGAAGACAAATATACAAGAGGGGATCATTCTTATTCCGGATTTCAGCGGATTTACCGAATTTGTGTTCAATACAAAATTGTACACAGGCGAGTATATTGTACGGCAATTATTGTCTACACTTATTGAGGTAAACGATCAGTATTTTGAAATTTCCGAGATTGAAGGCGATGCTATTTTATTTTACCGTTATGATGAAAATCCATCCTACCAGAGTATTTCAACAATGCTATGGAAGATGAGAAGTGCCTTCAACAGGAAAATAGAGGAACTCAGTAAGAGCTTAAGTACAAAAATTGATCTGGCCCTCAAGTTTATTGTTCATTATGGATCTTTTTCACAATACAATATTGGAAACTTCAGAAAGCTATATGGAAAAACGATTGTGGAAGCCCATCAGCTTTTGAAAAACGGAGTAGCAGAACAGCCTTCTTATGCGCTCTTCAGTAATTCGTTTCTGGAAAGCAGTAACAATAAAGAATCTGATTTTAATAAAGATCCGCTTCGTTTGCCTGAAGTAGGCGTTATCCATTATTTTGAAAATTTAAACTAGCATATATTTTTTAATATTAATCCTTGTAAATTTGCTATTGCTAGCGGCCCGGGTGAGATCCGGGCTTTTTTATGGATAAACCTGCTGGAAATCCTGTATAAAAATTGCTTGACATTAATTAAGTGTAAAATATTCATGAAATTACTATTCATTTTAAATTTTTTTTTAACTGAAATTTAGATTGTGTATAAAATGCTTTTTTAAGAATATTTATTATGATAGTGATTTATATTACGTTCTTTTGTTGAGAAATATGTATTGTTTTTGAATTTATGTTTAAATTAAATACTTATATATGATTGGTAATTAAGTGTTTATTTTAATTTTTTTTCTTTTTTGATGTAACGAAATTATGCAGATGGTGGTCTTATAGATAAAACTATAATCTCACATGAAAATACTATTATTTCCAATAGCACTATTAACAGGCTCATTAGCACTGGCACAGCAAGCTCCAGCTCCCGCAGCCAAAGATACTGTGAAGGGAAATGCAAAAGAAATAGAAGCTGTTACACTGGTTGCCAGAAAACCAACAGTAGAATCGAAAATAGACAGAACTGTATTCAATGTAGCGAATAGTGCAATTCTGGCAGGAAATACAACATGGGATGTTCTCAGAATGACGCCTTTGGTGAGTATTGATAACAATGATGAGGTAAAAGCCGAGGGGCAAATGGTTACCGTATACATCAACGACAGGAAATCTGTATTTACAGGTAAAGAATTGAAGGAATACCTTAAAACAATTCCAGCCGATAACCTGATGAAAATTGAAGTCATTACCAGCCCGTCTTCCCGTTATGAAACTTCAGGATCCGTCATCAATATTGTTCTTAAAAAAAGGGATGATGAAGGATTAAAAGGCAGTATTTCCCTTAATAACAGACAGAGTACCAAAAATTCACAATACACGAACTTCAACCTGAACTATCATAAGAAAAAGTTTACCCAAACCTTTATTGGAGGATACAATAACGGAAATTATGTACAGAAAACCCAAACCTGGGATAACCGTTATGAAAAGAATAAGCTTACCCGCTTCAATCTGGAAAACGTAATGAGAAATGAAAGTCCTTCCATTTCTTCCACTTCAGAGTTTGAAATTAATGACAAAAATAATTTCGGACTGGTGCTGGAATATTCACAAAACAGGAATTTACTTTCAGCAGAATCTGATGGGATGACTTCAAAAGATGGAGATCCGGGAGAATCTTTCCTCCAAAGCCAGAACAATTGGGGATTCAGCCGTAATCTGGGAACCAATGCTTTCTATAAATATTATGATAAAGAAAAGAACAGAATCTTAGATATTAATTTGGGAACCAATTACTCCGGTGATAACAATGATAACCTGATTGATAAATTAATTGATAAACAGGGAGTGAAAACCACTCAGCAGCTTGGGGTTATCAGCTCCAACCAGATGCGTAATTATTATCTGAAAGTGGATTATACACATCCTTTCGGTAAATCGGGCGGCACTATGGAAGTGGGCGGTAAAACGGAAATCAATAACCATGCTATTTCCAACAGCCTTTATGGATTCAGCATGAATAATCCTACCCCGGAATTTGCTAATCTATCCAAAAATGACAGATTCCATTATGAAGATCATCTGAGCTCTTTATATGCCAATTATAGTAAGACATTTTTTGAAAAACTGGAAACGAGAATCGGAATCCGATACGAATACATTGATTATAAAGTAAGACAGGAAGTAGCAGGTACAGAGAGAAGAGATTCTTACGGAACTTTTCTTCCCAATTTATTGCTGAAATATAGCTTTTCAGAGAAATTTGACCTGAGTCTTACCTATAACAGAAGCATCTGGAGACCATGGTATTCTGAGTTTAATCCTTTCCTGATGCCTGAAATTAACGGTACCTATTCCAGAGGAAACCTTTATCTGAATCCCAACCCGAATGACCGGGTTTATATGAAATTCGGAATTCTGAAGAAGTATTTTATTTCTGCAAGATATATGCACACCAATCAGGATTACTGGACGACTTATGTAACGGAAAACGGAAGAACAGTTTCATTACCCGGAAACTTTGACGGGAAGGTTGAAAAATATTACCTTTTTGCCAATACCAATCAGAACTTCCTGAAAAATAAACTGAATGTGAATGCAGGATTCGGATGGTATTATATTAATAACAAAGATTTTAATGAGAAAAATAAACTGGGTGCCAAAGATTATATCAGTTATTGGGGAGCTTCTGCGAATGTTTCTTATACGAATCTTTTCAATAAAAACATTAACCTGAGTGCATGGGTAGAACTGGCCAATCAGAACAATGGAAACTCATATGCAAACAATACCAATGTTTTTCACAATATTTCAGTCACCAAAATATTCCCGAAAACTCAAATGGAACTGAGTATGCAGCTGATGAATATTTTTAAAAGACCTTACGGTGATAACACAACTTACAGCCAGGACGGAACTTTCAGAGAGTACTCAAAATGGGACTGGTACGGAGTTTCCCTTACGTTTGTGAAGCGCTTTGGAAACCAGAAGGTAAAAGAAAATACGAAAACTGACGTAGAGAAAAACGGCGGCGGCGGAAAATAATTCAAGATTTGTCAGGTAAAAATAAAAGCAGGTTTCAATTTGGAGTCTGCTTTTTATTTTCCTAAAATATTTATGCTATAGCAAAAAATCTACACTAAAGTTTTTGAACCATTAAGAAAATATTAAGTTGTTAAGATTATTAAGAGAATGTCTAAAGACATTTATCAGATGCAACGCTTTATTCAAATTTATTTGAATCTTAATTTTTCTTCATCACTTAAAAACTCCTTAATGGTTTAAAAAATAAGATTGAATATTTGAGAGACTTAGGATTTTTATTTTAACGCAAAGTTTTACATTAAGATACTTTTGAATTTAAAGGGAGCAAAGATGGAATCAATAAGATTGATTTTTTCTAAGCATTCGTATGATCCATTAGCTTCATCAGCGACTTTGTCGCCTTTCTTTGCTTCCTCAGATAATAAGATAGAATTCAATAATCTTTGCGTTTAAATAAATTAAAAAAACAGATCCCAATCTGGAATCTGTTTGCATTCTATCAAATAATTATTAAATAGAGTTTATACTCTTAACTCTCAGTTTTATTTAAGGGTAAATTTCACTTTTGTTTTAATGGCATCAGAAGAATTTCCAATCAGTGCTTCAAAATCTCCCGGTTCAGCTACCCAGTCATGTTTTTGAGCATCAAAATAGCTTAAAGCCGTTTTATCAATAGTAAAACTCACTTCCTTTTGTTCTCCCGGATTCAGATATACTTTTTCAAAACCTTTCAGTTCTTTTGAAGGACGGGGAACAGATGATTTTAAATCACTGATGTAAAGCTGGGCCACTTCAGCACCGGCTTTTTTACCTGTATTTTTTACGGTTACGGTAAACGTGATTTTTCCATCCTGTGAAATGGTGGTCTGGTCTGCTTTTGCTTTTCCGAATTCAAAAGTGGTATAGCTCAATCCATGTCCGAAACTGAACAACGGTTTTATATTTTTAGTATCATGCCAGCGGTAGCCTACAAAAATGCTTTCGTTGTAAGTAATATTGATCGGATTTTTCTGATCTTTTCCCTTTCCTGCGGCCAACTCGTCTTTCTGCCCCGGATATTCTCCCAGCTGGTGTGCTGAGTTGTCTTCAAGTTTTACAGGGAAAGTAAACGGCAGTTTTCCTGATGGGTTGGCATCGCCGGCTAAAATTGCTGCAATTGAATTTCCAGCTTCAGAACCCAGATACCACGACTGTAAAATAGTGGGAACTTCTTTGATCCATGGCATTGCTACAGCATTTCCTGAAACTAGAACAACGGCAAGGTTTTTATTTGCTTTGGCAAGAGCAGAGATCACGTGATCCTGATTGTAAGGTAATCCATAGCTTTTTCTGTCGTTTCCTTCGCTGTCCTGGAAGTCTGATTTATTTAATCCGCCTACAAAAATGACGTAATCTGATTTTTTAGCCAATTCCACCGCTTCATTCAGTAATTCGGCTTCAGAGCGGGTGTCTTTTAAGTCCTGTCCGGATTTTACGCCATTGTATTCACCACCGATATCACCTACATAACCTCTTGCATACTGTACATCTGCCTGTTTTCCAAATCTGGATTTGATTCCGTCTAAAGGAAGGGTTTCATATTTTACTTTTAATGAAGAAGAACCTCCGCCAACAGTCATTATTTTGATGGCATTTTCTCCGATAACCGCTATCTTTTTAGCCTTATTTATATCGATCGGAAGAACATTGCCTTGGTTTTTTAATAACACAATTCCTTCTTCACCAATTTCTTTCGCAACGGCTTTATGCTCTTCAGAAGCAATATTTCCAAAAGGTTTGTTGCGGTTCATCGTCGTTTTATACGCAAGACGAAGTAATCTGGTTACCTTGTCATCCAATTCTTTGGTTCCTACTTTTCCTGCTTTAATCAGATCGAGATAAGGCTTTGCCAGATAATAGTTGTCATAGGCATTTTTAGTTCCGGCAGAAAGGCCGTTGGTCCAGGATCCGAATTCCAGATCAAGACCGTTATGAATGGCCTGTTCAGTATTGTTTACAGCACCCCAGTCAGAGACTACAACTCCTTTATAATTCCATTCTTTCTTTAAAATATCATTTAAAAGATACTGATTCTGGCTGGCATACTGACCTTTGTACATATCATATGCTCCCATGATCGTCCATGAATCACCTTCTGTTACCGCAGCTTTGAAAGGAGGGAGATAAATTTCATAAAGCGCTCTGTCATCCACATTCACATTGCTCGTATGACGGAACATTTCCTGGTTGTTCAGGGCAAAATGTTTTACAGAAGTGGCTACGCCATTAGACTGCACTCCTTTAATATAAGGAACTACCATCTTTGAAGTCAGATAAGGATCTTCACCCATATATTCAAAATTTCTTCCGTTTAGTGGAGTTCTGTAAATATTAACTCCAGGTCCCAGAAGAATATCTTTTTTTCTGTAACGGGCTTCTTCACCCAACGCTTTCCCGTAATTCCATGACATTTTTTTGTTCCATGTTGCGGATAAAGCAGTCAGGGCAGGGTAGGCGATAATAGAGTCGTTGGTCCATCCGGCCTGATCCCATTCGTCCCACATTACCTCAGGACGAACCCCGTGTGGACCATCTGTGGTCCAGAATTCCGGAATTCCCAGTCTTGGTACACCCGGTGAACTGAATTTCGACTGTGCGTGAAGCATAGCCACTTTTTCTTCCAGTGTCATTCTTGATAATGCATCCTGAATACGCTGTTCTACAGGTTTGGATTCATCTAAATAAACGGGGATGGTAGTATTTGTCTGAGCCATATAAGAAGCAGAAATAAAGGTGAGTAAACTTATAATGACGGTTTTCTTTAACATAATGCCTTTCTATTTGATTAAAAACAAAAATAAAGAAAATTTTTTATTATCTCAAATTGAGAAAATAAAATTTAGCAAATAAAAAAACTGCCTGCTTATTGGCGGACAGCTTTTATTCAATATTGTATTTGTACATGTGAAAAAACTGAAGAGAAGTTGATGGGAAACATAAAAGTGAAAAGGCTAAAAGCGAAATTCAAAATGATAAAAGACGAATGAAGCTACTCTCGTATACTTTCATTCAACACCTCGAATCTTACAATGCTCCTAACACAGTGTTTAGATTCCTACGGAATGACAAGGCGGACGTATAGGTATAGCGTGTAGTTTGTTCATTCCAAAGGAATCTAAACTCAAACCCTCTTACTCTCCAACCCTCCAACTCGCATCCCGAAAACTCGTACCCCGACCCGAATCCCGAATCCCGAATCCTCTCTCTCAACTCTAAAACCCTCACACTCTCAAACTCTCTCATCAATCCCATCCTTTCACAGCACCTCCTTTGAAAATTTCTTTAGCTTTCTTTTCCACTTCGGGAGACTGGTAGGCTTTTACAAAGTTTTTTACTTTCTGGCTGTTTTTATTATCTTGTCTCGCAACCACCACATTCACATAAGGGGAGTCTTTATCTTCCACAAGAATTCCTTCTTTTTCCTGATTCAAACCTGCCTGAGCCGCAAAATTATTATTAATCACTCCCACAACAACATCTCTGTCTTCCAACACTCTTGGAATCTGAGCTCCTTCAATCTCCATGATTTTGAGTTGTTTCGGGTTTTCTGTAATATCTGTTACTTTCGGTAGAAGTCCTACGCCAGCTTTCAATTTCAGCAATCCGCTTTTTTGCAGAAGCAATAAAGAACGTCCTCCATTCGTAGGATCATTGGGAATAACAATCGTATTGCCTGCCTGTAATTCACCGACATTTTTAATCTTTTTTGAATAGGCTACAATAGGATAAACAAATGTATTGCCTACAGGGGCAAGATTATAACCTCTCTGCTTCGACTGTTCTGTTAAATAAGGAATATGCTGGAAAGCATTGGCATCAATATCTCCGTTAGTCAATGCTTCATTGGGAACTACATAATCATTGAAAGGGATCAGTTCCACTTCAAGATTGTATTTTTCCTTCGCTACTTTTTTGGCTACCTCTGCAATTTCCTGTTCCGGACCGTAAGTAATTCCTACACGGATAAAGTTCGGATCATCTTTTCTTCCTGAACACGCACTGAACAGTAATATTCCCGCAGCCAATACACCAAAAATCTTTATTTTTTTCATTCTATTTTTTTATTTAAATACCATTGAAGCAAAAGAGCAAAAAGTTTTTACCTTTTCCATATCCCGAAACTCTCACCCCGAATCTCAAACCCTCTCACCCAAAAACTACCTGTGATCAAATCTTTTTGACAATCTGTCGCCCATAAACTGGATGATGAAAACCAAAAGAACAAGCAGGATCAAGACCGTATTCATAATAACAATATCATAGCCGATATATCCGTACTGGTAACCTACCTGTCCAAGTCCACCTGCTCCTACAGCACCGCCCATTGCAGAATATCCTACAAGCGTAATCAAAGTGATAGTGGCATTGTTGATTAAGGATGGAAGGGCTTCAGGAAGCAATACTTTCCTAATGATCTGTAATGGAGAAGCTCCCAAAGCTCTTGCCGTTTCTATAAGACCATGAGGAACTTCAATCAGGCTGTTCTCCACGAGTCTTGCAATAAAAGGAGCTGCTCCCACACTTAGCGGAACCAAAGCTGCATTTACTCCAATAGAAGTTCCTGCCAGAACTCTGGTAAAAGGAATCATCCACACGATCAGAATAATAAAAGGAATAGCACGGAAAATATTAACCAGAATAGATAATCCTCTATGATAGACCACATTTTCCAGCAGTTGGCCTTTTCTGGTTAAAAATAACATGATTCCTACCGGAAGTCCCAGCACAAATCCAAAAAATCCGGATAAAAATGTCATATAAACCGTTTCCCAGGTTCCTTTTGCCAAAAGGGCAATTACCGTATCACTAAGCATATCCTTTTACTGTATTTTGAATTTTATTTTGGTTGAAATAATAGATCGCCTGTTGGTTTTCTTCAGTTTCTCCCTGAAGCTGCAAAAGTAGTTTACCGAAATTGGAATTTCCGAAATATTCTACATCTGCCTTTAACAGTTTATAAGGGATTTTATATTGATTGTACAGCGTTGAAAGAATTTGTTCAACACTGATGTTTTCGTTAAGTTCTATTTCGACCAGCGGAAATAAACCTTCTTTGGGTTCTTTCTGCAGTCTGCTGATGAGTTCCTGTGGCAGGGTCATGATGTCTGAATTAATGAACTGGCGGATGATCGGATTCTCTTTATCCGAAATAATCTCGCTCAACGTTCCTTTTGTTAATAATTTTCCTTTGTCGATCACGGCAACATGGTTGCAGACCGCTTTGATGACTTCCATTTCGTGGGTAATTAAAAGGATGGTAATTCCCAGTCTCTGATTGATATCTCTTAAAAGCTGCAAGATAGATTGTGTTGTAGCAGGATCCAGTGCACTGGTTGCTTCATCACAAAGCAGAAGGTGAGGATCATTGGCCAGAGCCCTTGCAATGGCCACTCTCTGTTTCTGTCCTCCGGAAAGGCTTTTGGGATAATCGTTGGCTTTATCTTCAAGTCCTACAATCTTCAGAAGTTCATTTACTTTTCTGTTGATTTCGTCCTTGCTGGTATGATCCAGTTCCAATGGAAGTGCTACATTATCAAAAACAGTTCTTGAAGAAAGAAGATTGAAATGCTGGAAGATCATTCCTATTTTTTTACGCTCCTCAGCCAGCTGTTTGGCATTAAGCCTGGTAAAATCCTTTCCATTAATAATAATCTGTCCTTCATCCGGTCTTTCCAATAGATTGACGGTGCGGATCAGTGTACTTTTTCCTGCACCTGAAAAACCGATAATTCCTACGATATCTCCTTTATCTATAGTAAGACTCACCTTATCCAGTGCTTTGAAAGACTGTTTTTTCTGATGAAATGTTTTTGATATGTTTCTGATTTCTATCATTCTGATTTTATATACTTTTTAAATAGGCTGATAAGGTCTGCCTGTTCTGTTTAAAAATCTCCTTACTCTTCTGATTTTGACCTTGGCCCGTTTTGAAAGTCTGAAATACTTGGTGACATTTGTTAGAAGTACTCCCAGCAATATGACGAATAAACCATACAGCTGACCTCCATTGATGCTTTGGTGTGCAACAATCCAGCCTGCAATCACTGTTACAATAGGATTGATATAGGTGTGGGTGCTTACCAAAGCAGCGGGTTTTACGGACAGAAGCCAAATGTACGACAAATAAGCGACTATCGATCCAAAGAAGATCAAAAATAGAACCCCAAACCATGCCGATAACGGAACAGTTGAAACTGAAAAACCAGTCCATTCTTTTCTGAAAAAAGCGATTAGAAAAGAGGCTAATCCTGCTACGATAAGCTGTTGTGCAATATTCATGAAGGTAGATTGAGAAGCCGGATTTTTCTTTGAATATAATGAGCCGAGTACCCAGGCAATGGAGCTTAATCCTAATACCACAAACGCAGTAATACGTAAGTTTCCATCTGCCAATGTATGAGCATTAGAATTTACACTTCCTTTTAGAAACATAATCAATCCTACGAAACCGATCACCAATCCTATCGGAATGAATTTATCTGAAAAATAATATTTCCAGTTCTTTTTGTCGATAGCAATAAACCAGAATGGCCCGGTTGCAATCGAAATTGCAGCTTCAGAAGCCGTCACATATTGTTCTCCCCAGGCTACTAGACCGGTTCCTCCGGTAAGAATAAGAATGCCGGTGATTGCATTTTTCTTCCAGTTGATCAGAGAATTGGCTTTTTCTCCCTTAGACAGTAGATATCCTATCATCAGAATTCCGGCAACCAGAAATCTTAATCCCGAAAGAATGAAAGGCGGAAAACCTTTTAAGCCAAATGATATAGCTAAAAACGTAATTCCCCATATCACATAGATATTTGTAAAAGCCAATGGAATCAACCATTTGTTTTTAGAATTGCTCATTTTTATATTTTTAATGTTGTTGTGTTAATGAAAAAAGGCTCTACCACGTGGTAAAGCCTTTGAAAATATATCTAAATAAAAGTAAGGTCAACCACAGTATTTTTGATGTACAGGCATACACATATCCTTCATCATATTTTTGATGCTATGTTTTCTCATTGAATTATATTTTAATTCTGCCTTCATTTTGTTTTATTTCCTGAATACGTTTGCAAATATAGAATATAATTTTTATTAGTCCACTAAAAAAGTAGGCTTTTTGAATATTAAATTATTATTAATAGGTTAATGCTTTGTAAATCAGTTAGTTATTATTTGTTTTATTTTGTATTTAAAGTATTGAATAGATTGGTTTTAGAATTTTTTGGAAAAAGAAGATCATATTTCCCCTAAAATAGGCGTTATGAAAAAGGCAATATAAAGTGAAATTGATGAGAATTATGCAAATGTTCATTTCCTGTAAAAATGATGCTGCAAAATTGAATTCCTGCATTTATTAAACTAGTTAAATGTACAGGATTTCTGTTCACTGTAATTTAGCATCAAAATAAAAAGACAATGGACAATAGAATTTTAGGTCTGCATCATATTACTGCTATTGCAGACAACGCCAAAAGAAATTTAGATTTTTATACCAAAGTGTTAGGCGTAAGACTGGTAAAGAAAACCGTGAACTTTGACGATCCGGGAACGTATCACTTCTATTTCGGAAATGAAGAAGGAACACCGGGAACAATTCTTACTTTCTTTCCATGGGAAGGAATAGGAAAAGGAACTAACGGAAGTGGTATGGCTACCCATATCGGATATTCAGTACCTAAAGGAAGTCTTGAATTCTGGAAAAATCATTTACAAAGCTTAAATGTAGCTACAGAAGAAGGCGAAATCTTTGGAGAAAAAATGATTTCTTTTAAAGATCCGGACGGCCTTCAATTACAGTTGATAGAACCGTTAAGTAAAGACAACAGAAAAGTATGGACAACAGACGATATCAAGGATGAAAATGCATTAAGAGGCTTCCATAATGTAACTTTAACCCTGACAAAAGCAGATCCTACCATCAAAGTTCTGACAGATATCTTAGGATACGATTTGCAGAAACAGGAAGGTGAAAGATACAGATTGGCTACTGATGCTATAGATACTGCTAATCTAGTTGATATTATTGAAAATGATAAAATTCCTGCAGGAAGAAATGCAGCGGGAACCAATCACCATATCGCATTCAGAGTAAAAGATGACAATGTTCTGATGGAATATCGTGAGAAAGCTTTATCTGCAGGATTAAGCATCACCCCGAAAATCAACAGAGATTACTTCTATTCACTGTATTTCCGCGAGCCGGGAGGTGTTTTATTTGAAATTGCAACCGACAATCCGGGATTCACTGTAGATGAACCTTTGAATGAGTTGGGGACCAACCTTAAACTTCCTGTTCAATACGAAGGAATGCGTGAGAAAATAGAAGGAGTATTGCCGAACTTATCATAGATCATCGGTCATATTTTATAAAGATGCTAATTTTGAATAAAGATTTAAACTTCCGGAATATAAACTTATTGTAGGTTATTGTAACAGGACGCTTCATAGAATCAACATGTTGATTCCATTCTTAAGTCAACTTAAAATATGAAGGAGTATTATTAAATCTTTGCTTTAAAAAAAACACGATTTAATACCAAAAAAATAAAAAAAATGGAAAGAACAGAAATAGTTTTAGAAGGAAGAAAGGGAGAGATTCAGCTTTTCTCAGACGATCATAAAGCAGGTAAAATGGATATTTCAGTCATTGGAAAAAAGCTGACGGTTTATCATACGGAAGTAAATCCGGAATATGAAGGAAAAGGATTTGCTAAAATCTTATTGGAAAGACTGGTTTCCTATGCAAGAGAAAACGACTTAAAGATTTTACCGCTGTGTCCGTATGTTCACGCACAGTTCAAACGTCATCCGGAAGAATATAATGATGTATGGTTGAAGGAAGAACTCTAGTGAGTTTGAGAGTCGGGTTTCGGGATGCGGGTTTTTGAGATTCGAGATTCAAGTTTGAGAGTCGGAGTGAAAGAGAGTTTGAGAGTCTCGGGCTAAAAAAGCAGAAATGAAAGACAAATGATTCATAAAGCTGCTCACGAACTTATCAACCCGAATTCCGGATCTCGCATCCCATCATAATAACCAATTAACAATTTTATCACAATGAAACTTATCACAGGACTGCATCACGTAACGGCAATTACCGGCAATGCACAGGAAAATATAGATTTTTATACAGGAGTTTTAGGACTTCGATTGGTTAAAAAGACCGTCAATTTTGATTATTCAGATGTTTATCATTTTTATTTCGGTGACGAATACGGAACACCGGGAACGATTATGACTACTTTTCCCTATGGTAAAGATCTGATCAATGGTAGACATGGAAAAGGAATGCTCAATACCACTGCTTTTTCAGTTTCTATAGATGCCCTGGATTATTGGATGAACCGTCTGGAACAATTCAATATTCCTTTCAAACAGCCGCAGCAAAGGTTTTCTGATGAAGTTTTTATTTATCTCGAAGATTTTGACGGGTTAGGATTGGAACTGGTTTTTAATGATAGAGACGAAAGAAAAGGGTATTACAATGGCTATATTCCTAAAGATTATGCCATCAAAGGAATCCATCACGTAGAAATCTGGCAGGATGCCTATGAAAGAACAGCGGCCCTTCTGACAACTCAGATGGATCATAAAGTGATCAGAGAAAGTCCTGACAGATTGAGATTGGGAACAGACAATATGCCGGGGAAATATGTAGATCTGCTTTCTACCCCAAATGCTTTAAAAGGTTTAGCAGGAAGAGGCACCGTTCATCATGTAGCCTTTGCGACTCCCGATGCGGAATCCCAGCTTGAAATGGTAAAAAGACTGAATGCATACGGACTGGAACATACTGAAGTGAAAGACAGAAAATATTTTACTTCCGTATATTTTAAAGAGCCGGGAGGCGTTTTATTTGAAATTGCCACGTCAGGCCCAGGTTTCGATGTAGATGAAGAAGCAGCATTTTTAGGAGAGGATCTGCAATTGCCCCTACAGTTTGAAAAAAGAAGAGAGCGCTTGAAAGAAGTTCTTCCCAAAATTGATTATCCAACAGAAAAATTCAGATAAAAATAATGAGTCATATTTTAAATATAAAAACAGCAGGAATTCCATTAAATCAGGCAGGAAAAGCTTTAATCATGGTTCATGGGCGCGGAGGAAGTGCTCAGGATATACTGAGTTTATCCCGGCATTTGAATGTAAAAGACTATGCATTACTGGCTCCACAGGCCTTGAATCACACATGGTACCCTTTTTCATTTATTGCTCCGGTAGAACAAAACGAACCGTGGTTATCATCAGCCCTTGAAATGGTTGGCGAAACCGTAAAAGCTGCTGTCAATGCAGGAATTAAACATGAAAATATCTACTTTTTCGGATTTTCCCAGGGAGCCTGTCTTACCCTTGAGTTTCTGGCCCGCAATGCTCAGAGGTTCGGTGGAGCAGCTGCCATTATTGGCGGAGTGATAGGAGATAAGATCAATCGTGAAAATTATCAAGGAGATTTTGCAGGAACCCCCGTCTTTCTGGGAACCAGCAATCCCGATTTTCATGTTCCGGTAGAAAGAGTATATGCAACAGCCAATATCTTAAGAGAAATGAATGCTGAGGTAACAGAGAATGTATATGCCAATTTCGGACACTCTATTAATGAAGAAGAAATTGAATTGGCCAACTCGGTTATCTTTAAGTAAGTACTTTTAACTTTGAATTATTTGTAATTTTTAATGATCTTTTAAGTATTTAATTAGATATTCAATAGCGGTGGGCTTTAGCCCACCTTTAAAAAATAAAAATACTACTGGCTTTAGCCAAAACTTAACTACTCAGAATCTGAGATCTAACTTCTGAAAAACTATGCACGAACAACTCCTTTTAATCCTCGGTCTTTTATTACTCGTCATGATGCTGGTCATGCTGGCACAGCGGATTAAGATTGCTTACCCTATCTTTTTAGTGCTTGCCGGATTAGGAATCAGTCTTATCCCGGGAGTTCCTGTTTTAAAACTGGATCCGGAGATTATCTTTCTGATTTTTTTACCCCCACTTTTATACGAAGCCGCATGGTACACCTCATGGAACGACTTCTGGAAATGGAAACGTCCCATCAGTCTGCTGGCTTTTGGACTGGTATTTCTGACATCTCTGGTGGTTGCCTATACTTCACAGATGCTGATTCCCGGATTTACCCTGGCATTAGGATTTTTATTGGGAGGAATTGTTTCACCACCGGATGCTGTGGCTGCTACTACCGTTTTAAAAGGATTAAAAGTACCGAAACGTACCATTGCCATATTGGAAGGGGAAAGTTTGATTAATGACGCCTCTTCACTGATTGTTTTCAGATTTGCTCTGGCAGCAGTCATGACAGGTACTTTTTCAATGCATGAAGCTACCGGGCAGTTTTTTCTGGTAGCAGGAATGGGAATTGTCGTAGGAATTGTGGGCGCTCATGTTTTTTATGCCATTCATCGTTTCTTACCAACCACACCAGCGATTGATGCAGCGCTTACCGTAATGACGCCCTATATTCTGTTTCTTTCAGCAGAGCATTTTCATTTTTCAGGAGTGATGGCGGTGGTGAGCGGAGGACTGTTTATGTCTTTCCGTGCGCACGAAATTTTCAAAACCGGAACCACAAGAATCAACATGACAGGAGTCTGGAACACGCTGATTTTTGTGATGAATGCTTTAGTCTTTGTATTAATTGGTCTTGAACTTCCGGACATTATTAATGGATTAGGGGAAATTTCAGTAATGGAAGGAATCAAATATGGTTTAATAATAAGCCTGATCGTCATTGCAGTACGTCTGTTATGGATTTATCCCGTAGCTCATATTCCAAGATGGCTGAGTGAAAAAGCCCGCCGTGATCCGAGTCCCGGATGGAAAAATCCTTTAATCATAGGATGGGCAGGAATGAGAGGAGTGGTTTCTTTGGCTACAGCCCTGTCTATTCCGGTAATGATGAATAGTCAGGCCGAATTTCCTATGAGAAACCTGATTATTTTTATCACATTTGTCGTCATTTTTGTGACATTGGTTTTTCAGGGATTGACATTACCTGTGATTATTAAATTAACAAAAATAGGAGAGATCGATCATATCCTTCCTTCCCATGAACAGCAGGCCGGAATTCAGATGAGACTCGATAAACTTGCCGTTCATAAACTCGACAGCGAATACAACGAAGCCGTAAATAGCAATGGACTGCTGGAAAATCTTAAAAAAGCACTGGAAAGTGATATCAAACTTCACCAGAATCATTTAAATTCAATTGAAATGTGCACCAACAGGCGAAATGATATGGCTGAATATCATACAGTGATGCTGGATATATTTGCCTTACAGCGAAAAGAACTCTTTAAAATGAAACGCGAAAAACTCTTCAGTGATGATGAAATAAGGAAAGCAGAATCGCAGCTGGATTTAAACGAATTGAAAATTACAGGGAATAAGCATTTGTAGCGGGTCTGCGAGTTTGCGAGATGCGGGTTTCGGGTTTGAGAGTAAGAGAGTGGGTGCGAGGTTTCGAGGTTTGGACGTTGAGTAGAGGAGCTTGGGGGTGCGTTTGAAATTATAAGAGTGTAAATTGTTACAGACAGAATGGACAAACTACGCACTTTATTTATCCATGCACTATGTCATTCCGCAGGAATCTAAATCGCCATTTTACCCTTTACATAAACAATATAAACATTAAACTCTGAACCTCGAACTTTAAAACTTAAACCCTGAATTTTAAACTTTAAACATTGAACAACATGAAAACATTACATTTTTTAGTCATAGGAAAGAACCAGGAAATTCTGGATACGTTAAAAAGAATTATAGAAAATAATGAAGGCTGGACAGCAGAAATACAAAGTGATGAAAATTTCTGCTATGATTATATAAAAGAAAATACAGTGGATATTGTCCTTTTAAGCTCCGGCTTAGGAGATGATTTTGAGAAAGATATAAAAATACTTTGTGCCGGTTTGGATAAAGAGGTGAAAGTAATTGACCATTATGGAGGAGGAAGTGGACTTTTAAAGAACGAAGTTTACAGTCTTTTTCCTAATTTGCAGGGGTAAACTCTGCATTATGTTTGAAAATATCATTAAAAATATTTCACGATTTATCTCAATTACCCCGGAAGAAGAAAAAGCATTTACCGGTCTGTTGTCCTGCCAGACGTTTCCCAAAAAAACAGTATTACTGAGGGAAGGAGAAATCTGCCAGTTTGAAGGGTATATTCAGAAAGGATGTTTGAGAATGTATTGTCTGGATGATGATGGAACCGAAGTGACATTGCTGTTTGCCATTGAAGACTGGTGGATCAGTGATATCGCATCGTTTCAGGAGCAGAAGCCTTCTAAGGTTTTTATCGAAACGTTGGAAGACTCTGAAATCTATATGCTGAACCCGGCAACAAAAGAAAAACTGCTGCAGGAAGTCCCAAAATTCGAAAGAGTTTTCAGAATGTTGGTTCAACGGAATCTTGCAACCCTTCAAAGCAGGTTGGTAGACACTATTTCCAAAACGGCATCCGACAGATACCTTGAATTTATCAAAGTTTACCCTTCCATCCCGCAAAGAGTAGCACAGTATTATATCGCTTCTTACCTTGGGGTTTCAAAAGAATTTGTAAGTACCATCAGAAAGCGCCTTGCTTCAAAAGAGAAATAGCTATTTAAAAATGTTTTACCCGCAGATCTACCGGATGACAAACAAATTTTTGCTCTTCATGACTTTACGTATGAAACCACCCCGTCAAAAATTCTCTGAATTTTTGCCACCCCTCCGGAAGAGGGGAATTTTTATGTCTTCAGTTGACTAATTTTTTTTTTGCTTTAAAGTCATTTATTAAACTAGTTAAATGTGCAGGGATTCCCGTTACCCTAAATTTGTCCTATCAAACAAGAACAAATAACAATCTGATATGGACAGAAAAGATTTTTTAAAGAAAGGATTATTGGGAACAGGAATGTTTGTAGCATCAGCTTCTTTGGCCAGCGCTATGAAAAATGACATCGATGAGATCGAACCATTAGAACCGATCGGATACAATCATCTTCCCAATACAGAATCAAAAATAAAAGAAAACTCCGTCATTCACAGAGCCGACTCAAGAGGAAAAGCAGATCATGGATGGCTGTTGAGCAACCATACTTTCAGTTTTGCCAATTATTACAATCCTGAGAGAATGCACTTCGGAGTTCTGAGAGTTCTGAATGACGATAAAGTAGAAGCAGGAAGAGGTTTCGGAACGCATCCTCACGACAATATGGAAATCATCAGTATTCCTTTGGAAGGCGATCTTGAACATAAAGACAGCATGGGAAATACAGCAGTGATCAGAAGCGGAGATATTCAGGTGATGAGTGCCGGAACAGGAATTATGCACAGCGAGTTCAACAAAAACAGCGATAAGCTTGTAAAATTCCTTCAGATCTGGATTTACCCGAAAAAAAGAAATGTGACGCCAAGATATGATCAGATCACTTTAGACAAAACAAAAAGCTACAATCAGTTTCAGCAGATCCTTTCTCCCAATGCAGATGACGAAGGGGTATGGATCCATCAGGATGCCTGGTTTCACCTGGGAACTTTTGACCAGAATACAGAAACCCGTTACCAGATCAGAAAAAAAGGAAACGGAGTCTATGTTTTCATTTTGAAGGGAAGCGCAGAAATAGGCGGTGAGACTTTGGAAGAACGCGACGGCTTCGGAGTATGGGATATTCAGGATCTCGATATCAAATCCCTTAAAGAAGGCACAGAAATCCTTGTAATGGATGTACCTATGACGCTTTAAAATTATTCTACATTGAATGGCCAATGCCATTTTTAGAATAAAAGAAATAATGAACCTTGTTTCATTACATTGTTGATTGAGCCTCCTTTTTTTAGGGGGCTTTTTGTATAAAAAAATATGATCACGATTACATATCTGACAAGTAATTTTAAACGCAAAGTTTAATATCCCTTTTTTAAATTTCTAAGGAAGCAAAGATGGAATCAATGAAATTGATTCTTTCCAAGCTTATGGATTATCCTTCTGCTCCATCAGCGACTTTAGTCGCAATTCTTTGCTCCCTCAAATAAATAATAGAATCCAATAAACTTTGCGTTTACATATGTTGTAAAACTTTAGTTCTTTAAAATATAAAAACGTAATTTGCTCTTTCTCAACTTTAAGACCTCAATCCTCAACGAAATTTGAAAAGTCAAAAAAAATCCCGATTTTTGCACTCCTTCAATAAACCCGAGTTCATGAAATTATGTATTGCCGAGAAACCCAGTGTTGCCAGAGATATCGCCAAAGTATTGGGCGCTACCACGCCTAAACAAGGCTATATGGAAGGGAACGGCTATTGCGTAACATGGACGTTCGGACATCTTTGCACCCTGAAAGAACCTCACGATTACGGCCCGCAGTTTAAATCCTGGAACCTTTTTTCACTGCCGATTATTCCCAGCAGCTTTGGAATCAAGCTGATCCCGAATAAAGGTGTTGAAAACCAGTTTAAAGTAATTGAAAGATTGGTAGAAGAATGTGATGAGGTCATTAACTGTGGGGATGCCGGGCAGGAGGGAGAACTCATTCAGCGTTGGGTATTGCAGAAGGCAAAATGCAACAAACCTATCCAGCGTTTATGGATTTCTTCATTGACGGAAGATGCTATTAAAGAAGGATTTGCCAGTTTAAAGCCTGCTGAAGATTACAAAAATCTGTATCTGGCCGGAAATGCCAGAGCGATAGGCGATTGGCTGTTGGGAATCAATGCTACGAGGCTTTTTACCAAGAAATTTGGAGGAAATAAAGCAGTTCTTTCCATTGGAAGAGTGCAGACTCCTACCTTGGCGATGCTGGTGCAGCGTCAGAAAGAAATTGATGCCTTTACCACAGAAGAATATTGGGAGCTGAAAACCAGATATCGTGACGTCCTTTTCAGTGCAGCGATCGATCGTTTAAAGACATTGGAGCGGGCAGAAAAAGGATTGGAATACCTTAAAGTCAATCCATTTGAAATCGTTTCTTTCGAAATTAAAGAAGGAAAAGAAAAAAATCCACGACTTTTCGACCTGACCGGACTTCAGGTGGAAGCCAATAAGAAATACGGATATTCAGCAGAAAATACATTGAATTATGTACAAAGTCTTTATGAAAAGAAGCATGTAACCTATCCGCGTGTTGATACCACCTACTTATCAGATAGTTTATATCCGAAAATTGCTGGAATCCTCCAGAAGATGTATCCTTATCAGGATCTGATCGCTCCGTTGCTGGAAGCTCCGATTCCAAAATCAAAAGCGGTTTTCGACGATACGAAAGTAACCGATCACCATGCCATCATTCCTACGGAAATTCCACCTTCCCAGAACCTGAGCAGGGAAGAAAAACTGATTTATGATCTGATCGCAAAGCGCTTTATTGCTGTATTCTATCCGGAATGTAAAATTTCCAATACCCTGGTAGAAGGAAAAGTAGGAACCATTCCTTTCAAAACCAGTGGAAGACAGGTTCTTGAAGCAGGATGGAGAGCCGTTTACGCCAAAGAACCTAAAGAGGAGGCCACCGATAAGGAAAAAGAAAAAGAGGAAGAACAAACGATTCCTGAGTTTGTTGTGGGAGAAACGGGACCACACGATCCAATGATTCACCAGGGAAAAACAACACCTCCAAAACCTTATACCGAAGCAACTTTGCTGAGAGCGATGGAAACAGCCGGAAAACAGGTTGAAGATGAAGAGCTGCGTGAAATGTTGAAGAACAACGGTATCGGAAGACCATCTACCCGTGCCAACATCATCGAAACCCTTTTCAAAAGAAAATACATCGAGAAGAAAAGAAAAAATCTGATTGCTACCCAAACCGGAATCCAGCTGATCGATACCATCGAAGATGAACTGTTAAAAAGCCCGGAACTGACCGGAGAATGGGAATCCAAGCTTCGTAAAATTGAAAAAGGAGAGTACGAAGCTAACCTTTTCAAAGAAGAACTGATCCAGATGGTGACAGAATTGACTGAAAAAGTAGTCTACGGAAAAGGAAAAGTGATTACCCTTCAGGAAGAAGAAAAAGAAGAAGTGAAGGAGAAGAAAAAAAGAGAACCTTCACAGAAAAAAGAACTTCAGTCCTGGGAAGAAACTAAATGCCCGAAATGCAAAGAACACAATCTGATCAAAGGAAAAACCGCCGTAGGCTGTTCCGACTTCAAAAACTGTGGCTTTAAAATCACCTTTGAAATTTTCGGCAAAAAATTATCAGATAAACAGCTTCTTGATCTTGTTTTAAAAGGAAAAACTTCAAAATTAAAGGGCTTTACCACACATCCGGAAGCCATTACAGAAGGTGTTTTAACTTTAACTGATGATTTCCAGGTACAGCTTAGTTAACCCTCTTTTTTGGCAGTATCCTATTTTATCGGAGATAAAATCTTAGCGCCTTAAAAAACAGTTTGGAAAATAACTTGCGTCTTTGCGTTTTCCAACCAAATTATACCGAGATTTCTACGTAAGGATAAGTTTTACGAATAGACTAAACATTGTATTTGTCATTCAGCAGGAACCCAACCATACACTTATCTATAGAATTAGAATAGTTACCCTATTTACAAATACCCCAACTGAAGACGTAAAAATTCCCCTCCACCGGAGGGGTGGTAAAAATTCAGAGAATTTTTGACGGGGTGGTTATACATTTTCTGAACACGTAATCATCAGGAAATCCCAACATTCTCTTTTTTCTGCTTGATAAACTGAAAAACAGATCCGGCAATAAAGAGCAGGAAAATAACAAGAAGAGTCTGCCCAATGACCGGATCTTTGATATCTTTAGCCAAAGGATGGCCAAGCGGAACCCGTGTCAAAGTCTCATTTACAGTAGGAACCAGCGACAGAAAAAAGCTGAATGACAGCAGGAAATTCTCAAAATACCTGGCTTTCTTACTTTCTTTTTTACTGACAGAAAGAAAGTAAGCCACAGCAATCAAAACAAGGATAAATAATGAGAACACATGCCCTGCATTAAAACCTCCGTTTTTGGAGATACCCAGCGCTGTAAATGAAGTGACGGCAGTCGCATAAAAATAGACTTTTCCTGACGGCCGGTACAGATTGATTTTACCATACTTGATAAACCCTATAATTGCACCAGCCAGTGCTGTGATGCCAATAATGGTATGAAAAATTCCTAAACTTGATAGATTCATATTGATTTTATTTTAAATGTATACTTATTCAGTTGGAGCAACAGGTATATTTGTATTGCCTGAAACTGATGGTACAAATTTGCGATAGAATCAAAGAAAAGATTTTGGGATTTAGTTCAAGAATTTGAGGTTTTGGTCCAGAAAAAAGCATTTCCTGTCGAAATAAGAAAAGCCTGTTTCATACAATGAAGTGCTTTCGGTTATTTTTCCTTCTGCTGCTGGCGGTAATGGGAAGGAGCGACAAGATATTTATCGCTGAAGTTTTTTGTGAAAGTGGCCAGATCATTGAATCCGCAGTCGAATGCGATATCGCTGATACGTTCATCCGATAGTAAAAGTAATTCGGCGGCTTTTTCCAGTTTTTTGTTCCTTATATAATTAGCGGGAGTATCGTTGTAATGTTTTGTAAATTCTCTTTTGAAGGAGGAAACACTTAGATTACTTTGCTCAGCAAGCTGTTCGATGGTTAACTGTGAAAATAAATTCGCTTCAATGATTTGCTTAAAAGAATAAGTGGTGGGAGAGAAAAGCTGTGACAGGATCAGCTGAACGGTTTTAGCATTCTGTGACTGAGCCAGCAGCAAAATGATTTCCTTGAGTTTTAAAACTAATATATCTTCATTTACAAGGGCAGGGTTTTCAAAATAAAAAAGCAGCCCTTCTACATACTTCTGAATCAGAAAGTCATTATTTATTTTCTCATTGGATTGGTTTGAAACGATATTGGCCGGCTTTTGCAGCAATAATGGTAATTCCCTGTCATAGATTTTTTTAAGGATATCCGGGTAAAAAGTGACGATCACAATTTCACAATGATCTTCTGACTTTGAATTCTGAATATGTTTTCCGGAGCTGATACAGTTCAGAAACAGAGAATAATTTGCAGAAACATCAAACTCCTGTTCCTTTGTTGTATACTGAAACTCACCTTTAAGCACATACAGAAAACAGGCTTGCTCCGAAACCGGGAAGTCATATCTGAAAGTTCCTGACATATCAATTTTTTGTATCAGGGTTTTCCCAAACAATTCATGTTTTTTGTAATCATTCAGCATAATGGAGTTCGTGAATTTTTGAATTCAATAATCAGGAAAAGTTAAATAAATTTTCATTGTAAATGTAAAGCAAAACTACATTTTATCGGAGATAAAATCTTAGGCCTTAAAAACATATAGTTTGGCAACAATTTGCGACTTTGCGTTTTCCAACCAAACTATGGCTTTATGGATAAATTAAACGTCGTATTTGTCATTCCGAAGAAATCCGGCTTTACACTTTTTTTGACTGGTGGTTTACCGGAACAATTTCTCATACCAACCGCCAACATCGCTTTTAATCTCCTCATGATGCTTACATAAAATCACAGCCAGCTCCAGCTCAGATCTGTCGGCCAGATAAGAATTCAAAGTAAGAAATCCAAAGAAATTTCCATCCTGGTCAACAATCGCCGGAGGATAAGAAGCGTAAGCATTCCATGGAGAATAGGGACCATAGGTGCTTCCATAGTTTCCATAAGCGTTCCAGATTGATTTTGAGCTGAAGACATTTCCATAATCACTGAACTTATTCCATATTGAATTTTTATCAAAATTATCACAGTTTAAGCATCCCAGATATTCTTTTTGATCCGCACCGCCATATAGATGCAGAGTTTGCGCATGAAAGACACAGCATAAGAGAAGACCTAAAACAATAAACACTTTTTTACAATGATACATAGAATGATTATTTTATTAAATGAAGACAACTTTCAGAAATAAAAAGACGGGAACTAACCTCCATCTTCTCGCTTCCATCTTCCAGCCCTTATCAATCTACCTTAAACTTCTTCGGAGACTTTCCGGTGATCTGGGTAAATTTTCTGTAAAAGTACTCCAATGTATTAAAACCCGATTCAAAACATATATTTTTAATCCCAATTTCAGGATTATTGATCAAAAGCTGTTTGGCGTGTTCTATCCTCAGTTGGATAATATACTCTACCGGAGTACAGCGGTAGGAATGCTTAAACTTTTTAAAAAGATTGGCTTCGCTCATTCCTGCGATCACAGTAAGTTTCTTGATGGTAATCGGTTCTCTGTAATTGTTTTTGATAAAATGAACCACCTCCTGAAGTCCGTTCTGTATATTTTCTTTCTTGTCAGAATGCAGCAGAATATTTTTTGCATTGGTTTTCATCAGTTCATAAATCAATTCTTTCAGATTTAAACTTAAAAGAAAATCTGAGGTACCATGAAGGTTTCCGTCAATTCTTCTGTTATAAAGATTGGTAAGGCTTCTCCATAAAGATTCATCTGAACTTACAAACTTTTCCGTTGCATTTTCCTTCATCATAATTCCTGTTCTGTCCCAGTCCGGATGCCAGTTTTCGATTACTTCAGAAAATACACTGTCAATATATTCCTGTTCTATATTCAATACAAGACACCTGGTAGGTTCTTTGAAAACAGGATGGATATCTATACTCAGTTCCTTGTTGCAAGGCGGAATAAACACCCTTCTTTCATTAAACTCAAAAATTCCATCCTCACTGCGGATGATCTTATTGCCACTCAGCATCAGCGTGATGACAGGCTTTTCAAAAAAGAAAGGAAAATCATGACAATCTACATTCGTTTCAAATACATTCAATTCACCGAAAGGAATGCTGAAAACAGTTCTTTCTTCGATCTTTTCCATGACAGGTAGAGTTTAGGTTAAAAAAAATAGAGAATAAGTAAATGAATTATATCATGTTATTGCCATTTTAGGACTACGTAAAATACAAAATATTTAAAACAATGGAAAATACATCAGTAGCTCAAGAAACTCATACTCCCGATACTCAGTTTTTATCCTTAAATCCTTCTAATTTAGAGGTTATAGGGGAAGTTACCAATACTTCCTGTGAGGAGATTGATGCTAAAATTGAGAAAGCAAAAAAAGCCCAGAAACTGTGGGCAGCAAGGCCCGATGCAGAAAGAAAAGAGATTTTATTAAAAGTTGCAGAAGCGCTTCAGCAAAACTCAAAACACCTGGCAGAATGGATTACCCGTGAACAGGGGAAACCGCTTAACGGGCCGGGTGCCAATTTTGAAATGCAGGGTTGCGTGGGCTGGACACAGATGCCCGCATCACTGGATTTACCCGAAGAAATTGTTTTTGAAGACGAAACCAGAAAAGATGTTGTATACAGAAACCCGATTGGAGTAGTGGCCGCCATTGCTCCGTGGAACTGGCCCCTGATGATCGCTATCTGGCAGATTATTCCCTCACTGAGAATGGGAAATGCAGTCATCATCAAACCTTCGGAATATACCACTTTCTGCAGTCTAGAAATGATAAAGGTAATCAACAGTGTGCTTCCTGAGGATATTTTACAGGTAGTTACCGGAAGAGGAGAAGTAGGAGGTTACCTTACGTCACATCCGGAAATCGGAAAAATTATGTTTACAGGATCTATTGCCACAGGGAAGAAAGTCATTGAAGCTTCTGCTAAGAATATGGCCCGTTTAACGCTTGAATGCGGTGGAAATGATGCCGGAATCATCTTACCCGGACTTGATATTGCAAAACATATTGAAGGAATTTTCTGGGGCGCTTTCCTGAATATGGGCCAAACCTGCGCCTGCTTAAAAAGATTATATGTTCATGAAAACGATTATGAAAAAGTGGTTAAAGCTTTGGCTGATTACTCTTCCCATATTCCGATGGGGAACGGAGCCGATGAGGGTATTGTTCTGGGGCCAATCCAGAATAAAATGCAGTATGATAAAATTCACGATCTGATTCGTGATTCCGAAAATATTGGAGCAGACTTTATTTTCAAAGGTCAGAAACCCGATCTTGAGGGATATTTCATTCCGGTAACACTTATCGGAAACGTAGATAACGGAGACAGAATTGTAGATGAGGAACAGTTCGGTCCGGTACTGCCGATCATTACATATAAAACAGTCGAGGAAGCCATCAGTAAAGCCAATGATTCTGAAAACGGATTAGGAGCTTCCGTTTGGAGTGATAATCTTGATGAAGCACAGAAAGTAGCCGCACAACTGCAAGCAGGAACCGTGTGGATTAATCAGCATGGAGCTATTCATCCTTTTGTACCGTTCGGAGGAGCCAAACAATCCGGTTACGGAGTAGAATTCGGAATTGAAGGATTGAAAGCAGTCACAGTTCCTAAAGTAATCAGCATTAAAAAATAAAGGTAGAACTCATGAAATACGATTTTATAATTGTCGGATCAGGTTCGGCAGGAGCTGTAATAGCCAACAGATTAAGTGAGAACGAAAATATAAATGTACTCCTGCTGGAAGCAGGTCCCGATGATAAAGTGGCTGAAGTGGAGGAACAGGCAGGGTGGCCCGCTATCTGGAATACGGAGAGGGACTGGGCCTATCATACCGTTGAGCAGGAACATGCAGGAGGAAATACAAGATACTGGCCCCGCGGTAAAACATTGGGTGGCTCAAGTTCCATCAATGGAATGATTTACATCAGAGGACATCAGCAGGATTATGATAGCTGGGCTTATAAAGGATGTGTAGGCTGGGACTGGAAAAGTGTTTTGCCCTATTTTAAAAAATCAGAAACCCATGAAGAGGGTGAAGATGATATTCATGGAGGGGCAGGACCACTGTTTGTTAGCAGGATCAAACGGCCGAATGCCATTTCAGTAAGTGCTATTGAAGCCTGTAAAGAACTGGGCTATCCTTTGACGGATGATTTTAATAAAGAAATCTGGGGAGCAGGTCTTAACCACCTTAGTGTAGGAAAAGATGGCAAAAGATGTTCTACGGCAAAAGCATTTCTGGATTCTGTAAAATCACGTTCCAATCTGCATATCCAAACCAATGCGCTGGCTCAGAAATTAATTTTTGAAGAAAACGAATGTATTGGAGTTCAGTATTTGAGAGATGGTGAATTAGTAGAAGTAGAAGCCGAAAAAGAAGTCATTGTATCCTGTGGAACCATAGAATCTGCCAAACTTCTGATGCTTTCCGGAATTGGTGATCAAAAGGAACTGGAATCACTTGGAATACCAGTGGTAAAAAATTTGAAAGGAGTTGGGAAAAACCTTCAGGATCATCTTCTGACAAGTGTTATTTTTAAAGCTAAAAAAGAAATTCCTGCTCCGGAAGCCAATCTCCTGGAGGCCCAGTTATTCTGGAAGAGCAAAGAAGAAATGGCTTTCCCGGATCTTCAGCCTTTGTTCATGGGACTTCCTTATTACAGCCCAGGATTCACAGGACCGGAAAACGCTTTTACATTCTGCGCAGGATTTATAAGACCTGCCAGTAAAGGATATATCAGACTTACTTCTTCCGATCCTTTAGCTTCACCGGAAATCAATCCGATGTATCTTTCTGAAGAATCCGATCTGGAAGCTCTCTACAAATGTGTCGAAATATGTCGTGAAATGGGAAGAACAGAAGCTATGAAAGAATGGAATGACGGTGAAATCTATCCCGGAGAAGGAAAAACAAAAGAAGAAGTCATTGATTATATTAAAAAATCATGCTCTACCTATCATCATATGACAGGAACCTGTAAAATGGGAACCGACAGCTATTCTGTAGTAGATCCCAGATTGAAAGTATATGGAATAAAAGGATTAAGGGTAGCAGATGCATCCATTATGCCGGATGTGGTTTCCGGAAATACCAATGCACCTACCATTATGATAGGTGAAAAAGCAGCCGATATGATCAAAGAAGATCATCATCTGAAAGCGTCAGACTCATCTGAAAAGTTATCGTTTGTTGTGTAAGAAGGTTTAAAAAGCCAGAAAGAAACCGTTTCACGAGTGTTGAAACGGTTTTTTAATGAAAAAATATAAGATCATGGAGATCAAAAACGTTGTAGCGCTTACCTTTGTTTAAAATAAAATTCATGACACCAGAAAAAAAGAAACTCATTACAGACAGCTTCGGCCGTTCGGAAACCTTACAGTTTTATAAAGCAGAACTGCTGGAAGTAGAAACCGATTTTATATCCATGAAGATTCCTAAAATGGAAATGATGACCCGAAAAGCAGGAATGTTCAACGGAGCAATGATCGCCTCTCTGGTAGATGTTTCTTCAGGATACGCCGCTGTGAGCCACTATCCGGAAGACTGTTATGTAGTGACTGTTGAGCTGAAAGTGAATTACCTTCGCCCGGCAATGGGAGACGCCCTCGTTTCAAAATCTTATGTCATTAAAGGAGGTGGAAAAATTATTGTAGTGAGAACGGAAATCTATGTCCAGACCGAAGGATCTGATTCAGAAAGCCATGTGGCAACTTCATTGGTCACGATGATGAAAATAAAATAGGAATTTAAAGGAAATAAAAGTTGAAATATTCCTTCAATAAAGGGTTTCAGAGAATTCTTTTTAGCGGAATGGAATGGCTTTTGCTCCATAAACCCCATAAACATTAAAAAATATCACAATGAACTTAATTATCCGACTTTTTATTACCGCGATTGTCGCTTACCTTTTAACCAAAATTTTACCCGGAGTACATTTTGAAGGATTCTCTTCAGCCATTATCTTTGCTATTGTACTTGGGGTTCTGAACATATTTGTAAAGCCTATTTTAAGTCTGTTTGGTCTTCCGCTGACCATTCTTACCTTAGGATTTTTTGCCCTGGTAATTAATGCCGCAATTGTCCTGATTGCAGACTATTTCATAGACAGCATGGTCGTAGATGGCTTCTGGTGGGCATTTATCTTCAGTATATTATTGTCAGTCGTAACTTCTCTGGCGAACTCTATGTTCTCAGATGGAGAATAATAAATGATAAACAATCAAAGAAATTCCGCCCTGTTTCAGAGCGGAATTTTTTATTTCTTAATGAATTTTACTACAACCAAATCGCCTTGTTGGTCTTTCATTCTTAGAAAGTAATTTCCTGAAACAAGATGACTGATCACAATTTCTTTGGTAAACCGGTCCTTAAGAAGAACTTTTCCACTCACATCTATAATTTCATAGTCCTGGAACTGTCGGTCGGTATGTACTTTTAAAATATCTGAAACAGGATCCGGATACACCTTGATTAAAACATTTTTATTTTTTGATGGTGTTTCACCGCTTGCCAAAAATAAGCAGGAAGGTGGAGTTGTTATCACACCATCTGTAAAATCGTAGTAAATAGTGCTTCCCGCCGGAATCAGACTGGTGCTGATAGTTTGAGGGATATTCTCAAAAAGAGTACAGTTGTTAAAACGCAGATTGGCATTTTCAAAATTTCTGGTTGTTTTATACCACGATTCACATCCTGCAGGCTGCATAGTAATTCCCGGCCAGAAGGTATCCATAGCAAATCCGTTAACGGCATTGGGGTTAACCAGATCCACCATGACACAGCTTCCTGATGTCCATGTGGAAGGTGCTTTAAAATAAATGACAGCAGAGGGAATCACTCCGGTGTAGTACTTTTTACTGATGACAGCAGAAGAATTTCCCTGTCCGTTAACAAGAAAGGCTTTAATTTCTTTATTCTGGTCAATAAGGATTTGTACACTGTTGGCTGCAGAGGCTGAGTTCAGTGTCGGGGTACTTCCATCGGTTGTATAATAAATTGTTCCGTTTCCTGAAATGGCGGCCAGATAAGGATTATCATAATGACTTGGAAAAGGACTCATCGTAAGCTGTGAAAAAAAGAATGAAGATACACAGAGTGAAGAAAAAAGTATAAATTTTTTCATATAAAAATGGGTATTAGTTTAGTCTTTTGTAAAACTAATAAACTTTTGCCATACATAAATCAATTATTTATCAACTTTAAAAACTTAATGTTAATTCTTTCGTCCGTTTTTATTTTAAATATTAACTTTGGCAATCTTTGAATTTAATAAAAGGATGTAGGAGATCAGTTTATTTTGTACATCCGTTAAAAAATGAATATCAACATATGAAACTTAAGTACAGTCTGCTGGCTTTGGCAGCTCCGCTTTTAATGAATGCACAACAAGTAATGACGCCTGAAATTCTTTGGACTTTGAAAAAAGTTGGAGTACAGGCAGTTTCACCGGATCAGGGTTCCCTTATCTATAAAGTAGGACAGGTTGATCTGAAAACAGAGAAAACAAAAAATGAGAACTATTTTCTAAATGTTCTTAATCATCAGTCTTCCAAAATTGATTTCGGTAAAAAAGCACTTATTCAGTGGGATAAAAACGGGATCTATGCTCAGGAAGGTGATAAAATCTATCTTTCTAAAGATGCCGGAAAAACCTGGACAGAATTTTATACCATCGGGGAAGCTGATAATGTTGTCATTTCTCCTGACGGAAAGAAAATTGCCTTCAGTAAGCAGGTGTTGGTAGAGAAAGTAATGGGCAAAGATAAATTCAGTGATACTCCTAAAACAACGGCTCAGGTGTATACAGACCTGAACCACAGACACTGGGATTATTTCAACGAAGGGAAATATAACCATGTATTTGTAGTGAATACTTCTGATAAAGCAGAATCAGCTAAAGACCTGCTGGAAGGAAAAACTTGGGATTCCCCACAAAGACCTTTCGGGGGTGCAGAAGATTTTATCTGGAGCCCGGATTCTGCACAGCTTTTATATGTTACCAAACCTAAAAGTGGTAAAGAATATTCTACAAGCACCAATACAGATATCTTTGCTTACGATCTGGCATCAGGTACAACCAAAAACCTTACAGAAGCAAATAAAGGATATGATGTAAACCCAAAATTCAGTCCGGACGGAAAATCTTTAATCTGGCAGAGTATGGCCAGAGATGGATATGAAGCAGACAAGAATGATGTAAAAATCCTGGACTGGAAGTCAGGGAAGACCACTAATCTTACTTCAGGCTGGGATGAAAGTGTTTCTGGAGATGTGCTTTGGGGAGCAGATTCAAAAACAATCTACTTCACAGCGGCATTCAGAGGAACAAAACAGCTTTTCTCGCTGGATTCAAAATCAGCAAAAGTACAGCAGATTACCAAAGGAGATTTTGACGTAAACGAAATCTTTACAGACAATAAAACTTCACTGTTAGTAGGAAGAACAGACGTAAACCATGCTACAGAATTATTCTCTGTAAACGTTAAAAACGGAGAAATGAAGCAGGTAACTGAAGCCAACAAGGAAACTTATGCTAAGCTGGCTCAGGGGAAATCCGAACTTAAAATGGTGAAAACTTCAGACGGTAAGGAAATGGGAGTTTGGTTCCACTATCCACCGAACTTTGATCCGAACAAAAAATACCCAACGCTGGTATACTGCCAGGGAGGTCCGCAGTCTGCGCTTACTCAATATTTCAGTGTAAGATGGAACTTTGCCTTAATGACAGCCAACGATTATATCGTGGTAGCTCCAAACAGAAGAGGTATGCCGGGCTGGGGAACAAAATGGAATGAAGAAATTTCAAAAGACTGGGGAGGACAGCCTATGAGAGATTATCTGGCAGCAACAGATTTTGCGAAAACTTTACCATACGTAGACGGAGACAGAGTAGCAGCAGTAGGAGCTAGCTACGGAGGATACAGTGTATTTATGCTGGCAGGAATTCATGAGAACAGATTCAAAACTTTCATCGCTCATGATGGATTATTTGATATGAAATCCTGGTACCTGACTACCGAAGAACTTTGGTTTGCGAATTGGGATCTTGGTTCTCCATGGGAAAAACCACTTCCAAAAGCATATACAGAATTCAACCCAAGCAACTTTGTAGAAAAATGGAACAAACCTATCATGATTGTTCAGGGTGGAATCGATTTCCGTGTTCCTTACGAGCAGGGGCAGGAAGCTTTCCAGGCTGCAAAATTAAGAGGATTAAAATCTAAACTGGTATACTTCCCGAACGAAAACCACTGGGTACTTCATCCGCAAAACGGACTGGTATGGCAGAGAGAATTCTTCGATTGGCTGAAGGAAACTTTATAAGAACAATAATATAAAACATCAATAGAAACGGGCTTTAGCCCGTTTTTTTATGATTAAAAATTCCAATAGCTTTAGCTAAAACCTAAATAACCACGTTGGTTAAAGGAATTTAATTCAGGCTATTGGAAGCTGGAAGTAGCTGTTAATCTTAACATTTATAGAGACTGTTATAAATTAATGATATCATTGTTTAGAAAGATGAAAATATGGTCAACCCGTTTTTTATAACTTCAATAACTTCCTTCTTCAGGCTTCCAGCTTCCAACCTGATTAAAATAAATTAAATCTCTATATTTGGGTATGCAAAACCGTATTTCTTCATTTTCACCCATTATTGACGCTCAGTCTGAGATTCTGATTTTAGGATCAATTCCAGGAGTAAAATCACTGGAAAAGCAGCAGTATTATGGGCATCCACAAAACAAATTCTGGAAAATCATTTTTGAATTGCTGAATGAGGATTTTACTGATGATTATATCCAAAGAATTGAAACGATAAAGAAACATCATATTGCCCTTTGGGATGTGATTGATTCTTGCGAGCGAAAAGGAAGCCTGGATTCTGAAATCAGGAATGAAGAAGCTAATCAAATTGAAGAATTGCTTGAAGAACATCCGAACATCAAAGCCATATTTTGCAATGGTGGAAAATCTTATAAAAACTTGCTGAAACTTCTTGGTAAAAATTATAAACTTCCCATTTTTTTATTGCCTTCTACAAGTCCGCTTCATACGGTTTCCTTTGAAAAAAAACTGGAAGAGTGGAAGAAAGTTCTGGAGTTTTTAGGGTGAGAAGAGTTGTGGAGTTTGAGAGTAAGAGGGTTTGAGAGTTTACGGGGTAAAGTGCTTAAATTGTAAACATATAAATTCCTGCGGAATGGATAAGTGGTACGCTTTATTTATCCATACACCTTGTCATTCCGTAGGAATCTATGCACTTTATAAACCCAGCTCTCAAACTCTCCAACTCTCAACTAGTTCCCAGATATTCCCTCAGTCCTTTCAATAGCTCTAATTGGTTTTTGGTTCTGTCCAGATTGTGTTCAGGATGCGTGATAGAATAGTAGGTGCTTCCGTTAAGGTAATCCGTCAAAAAACGAAGTTCCTGAATATAAATGGCGACTTGCGCTGCATAATCAAGATGATCAGATTCTTCGGGTGTCAGTTTTTCTTTTAAGTAGAATAAAAATCCCTCTTTTACAACCTTATACATTTCAGGATTGAAATTGTTTTGGGCTGTTCCATCATCTTCCTGTGTGGTATTGGTATAAGACTGGATCATCGTTCCGAAATCATATAAAATGGTAGAAATCATCATAGTATCCAGATCAATTACAGCTAATGGGTTATGCTTTTGATCAAAAAGAATATTACTGATTTTTACATCTGCATGAATAATTCTTTTAGGAATCTGATTGTTTTTCTCCATTTTGATCCAGTGATCAGGCAAGGACAGAAGCTGGTTGGTGATTTCTATTTCAGCCTTAGCGTTCTCTCTTAAATGAGGCGCTGCGTTTTTTAGTGAGTCTTTATAATCTGCAACCCTTTTCTCAAAATTAAGGAAGTTGGGAAGAGAATCTTCAATAGCAGGCAGTTTTTCAGTATTAACAGTGTTTAGAAAATAACTGAAGGTTTTAGCAGCATCAAAAGCCGTCTGTAAAGATGGAGCGGTAAGGAATGTAACGCTATTTTCTACAAAACTTAACATGCGCCACGGTTCGCCATTTATATCTTCTACCAGAAGTTTATTGGCCAGAGACCTGACAGGTTCAATAATCTGAAAATGATAATCATTTGACCTGAGAATTTCGTTAATTAACAAATGATTATTTACGATCACTTCCGGCTGTTTGAAAACATGATTGTTGATTTTCTGCAGAATAAACTTTCTGCTCTGATCTTTATCCTCCAAAAGATAGGTTGTATTAATCAATCCATCAGTAATAGGAGTAAGGTTATAATTATCCGTAGTAATAAATTCAGCAACAATAGCATTTATCTCCATAAATCTTCCGGGTATCTGTTATGGTTAATCTCTGAAATCAGAAAATCTATAATTTCCTTTTTATCATCAGCATAGGTAACCCCCATCCATCGGGACGGAGATGCTTTCACCTTTACCTTTACTCTGTTTTCGTCCATCATTCTCTGTACCGCAGAAGGAATATAAAATTCCTGATTAGGCAGCGGATCAGATTCTATGAAATCATAGAAATAGGCTTCCAGATAACAGAAAATATGAGGATGGAAAATAAAAAAGTTCATGGATACCAATGTTTCGGGATCTAATTTTATATTTTCTCCATTTTCAACATAAATAATTGAACTGTTGATTCTTTGGATAGAGGTTTGTTCCTCTACTTTAATCAGATAATTTTCAGCATCCAGCGTACAGATTCCTCTTGCTACAGCACCATTTCCACTCAATGTTGTACCCACAGGATAGGCAATCATCCCTAATTGTGTATCTGAAATATGGTGATGATTAATTTCATGGCAGCCAGCTGATAGGCTTCTTTTCCATAGAAATCATCAGCATTGATCATCACAAAAGGTTCCTGTATTGAATATTTGGCACAAAGTACGGCATGGGCAGTTCCCCATGGTTTCTCACGATCAGGATAATCAAAACCTTCCAGAGAAATAGGAATAGTATCTTTCTCCTGATATACCCAGTGCAATTCAAAGTTTTTAGCTTTTGAAATCTGATTGAGTCTTTCAATATAACTTTCAGGAATCAGTTTGTTGACAATAATAACTACTTTTTGGAAACCGGCTTCCAGCGCATCAAAGATAGAATACTCAAGAATCGGCGAACCGTTATCAAGTATTCCATCTATCTGCTTGAGTCCTTTATATCTGCTGCCCAATCCGCCTGCCAATATGAGTAATGTTTTCTTAGAACTCATCGGTCATTCCAAATACTGGTTTGCGGGTTTTCCATTTTCCATTGGTAAAATCAGGGATGTCAACTACCTGACCGCCTTTGGCAATAGACTCTTCACTCAATGGGGTAATCGAATACCACAGGGCAAGATCATATACATCCATCGGGAATTCTATGTTTCGTTTAATACATTCAATAAAAGTATTCATCACAAAGAAATCCATTCCGCCATGTCCGGCGCCTGCAGCGGTAGTTTCAAACTTCTTCCACATCGGATGATCGTGTTCTTTCATCCACTTTTCAGTATTGTCCCAACGGTGGGTATGATTCATGGTCTTTTCAAAATAAATATGTCCCTGGTTAAAATCTCCCCAACCGAAATCCTGCCACAATCCTTCTGTTCCCTGAACTCTGAAACCAAGATCATAAGGTCTTTGTAAGCTCGTATCATGAGTAAGAAGAATGGTTTCCCCGTTGGCACAGGCAATCTGAGTGGTTACAATATCTCCCTGGTTGAATTTTACTTTGGCATTAGGATGGTTTTCCCCGCCTTTGGGATGCTCAACAATATATTTATGAAGTCCCACGGATTTTGAAGAGAATGAAGAAAGTTTTGTTAAACGGTTTCCCCTGTTGATATCCATCATCATGGCAACCGGGCCTAATCCATGGGTAGGATAAAGCTCCCCGTTACGTTTTACATAATGTTCGGTTCTCCATTTTGCTTCACTGAATCCTTTTTCTCCAAATTCAGCACCGGAATTGTATGGATTAACCCCGTCATTGAAGAGAACACCTCTCAGATCATGCTGATAACCGCCTCTTCCATGTACCAGTTCCCCGAACATTCCTTTACGCACCATATTCAGGATGGCCATAATATCTCTGCGGTAGCACACGTTTTCCATCATAAAGATAGGAACTTTTGTTTCCTCATATACCTTTACAAACTCCCAGCAGTCCTGAAGCTTAATAGCTCCGGAAACTTCCATGCCTACAATTTTTTTAGCGCGCATGGCTTCCACACCTTGGGTAAGATGCCATTCCCATGGCGTTGCAATAACAACAGCATCTATTGTTTTTAATTTTAAAAGATTCCGATAGTCGTATTCCCCATTGGAAAACTCCTGGGCAGCCGGTTTATTGTTGTCTTTAAGTATTTTTTGAGACGCGGCAAGCATTCGTTTCTCCGGATCTGCAAACGCAACAATTTCTACATCATTACGTTTTGCCAGCAATTTCACATGCTCCTGACCACGAAGACCTACGCCGATAAAACCAACGCGGACTTTTTTATCTGTTTTAAAATCATTGGAATAAGCAAATAAAGAATTGGGTAAAACCAATGCTCCAAAGCTTGCTAAAGCAGCAGTCTTAAGAAAGGTTCTGCGGGAGTTACTATTGTTCATCAATATTTTTTTTAAATATATTAAAACTTTTTTTAAATCCCGATAAAGTGATGGGCAATATGATAATGAAGTAATGGAGGCGTTTGTAAGAATTTGCAGGTTCGTGGATTTTAAAGTTGAATGGTTTTTGAGTTATTGAATTACAGGTTGTTAATTTTCACTTTTTTATCGGTTTTGCTCATTTATATTTTTTTAATATTTGTTATCTGCATGAAAAATTATTGATTGATCCAGGCTTTTCTTAATGCAATTTGTTTTGAATCAGGATGGGATACGGCAGTTACTTTTCCAGTAGTTTCATCATAATTGAATCCTGCCTTTTCCAGGTATTCTTTCAAAGGAACAGGTTGGGTACCCTCTATATAATCTGTGAAAAATGTACGTATTTCAGGATAGGTCATTTTTGTAATTTCGTCAAAAAGTTCATTATCATTAAAATATTTACCTGCTCCATATTTTTTCATAAGCATCTGCATCAGATCCTGGGTTCCGGTTTTCCCATGAGAAAGTTCTCTTAGCCGTATATCTAAACAAAGCCCGAGCAAAGCTCCTTTCATATAAAAGTTCATATACTGGTCCTGTCTTTCCATGGATTTTTTACTCATTTCTGTAAAAGAAAGGGTGTTGTCAAATTCTTTCATGCCTTTGATCTTTTCTTCCAGACTTCTTTCAAAATCTTCCAGACTGATCATTTTTTGTTTGACAGGCATATGAATGGTCGCATATTCTGTCATCCCTTCATAGAGCCACAAATGTTCAGACATGACAGGATTCAGGAAATCATAATGCTGAATTTCTCCTGAATGAATATTGAGTGGGGCAACAACGTGGAAAAACTCATGGGAAGCAACCCTGTGTAATGCATTGGGAAGAAACTTCATACTTCCGGAACGGTACAGGCAGACCGTAGAGTGGGAATGCTCAAGTCCGTCTCCCAAAAATCCATTCTCGTTGGATGATTCATAATAGATCAGGAATGCATATTTGTTGACCGGTAATGTTCCGCCAAGATACGCCTGCTGATTTTTCAGAATGTTTTCTAGTTCGCGAGCAATTGTTTTGGAGTAATGCCTTTCCTTTTTATTATAGAATGATACAAGCACATCGGTGTGCCCTATTTTGAGCCATGTTGTATCGGGAACAGAATATAAAACAGGAGAATCTACCAGTTCGCGGTAATCCTTTGCCCGTACTATATCCGTATTCTTATTTTTCTGTTGATAATCTAAAGCGGAAGAAGCATAAAAATCTTTGTTTTTTGTAATCGTAATCCGATAAGGAATATCTTTCATTTCTTCAAAATATCCTACTAAAGAATTATAGTTGATGACAAAAATGCTGTCTTTTATAAACATACTGCCAGCAGATCGGGCTTCATTAGATTCTTTTTCCAAAGAGTCCCATCCGTCAGCTACCTGATAAGATATTTTCTTTACCCGATTGAGATCGTGTACCATCCAGCTGTTTTTGTCCAGACGTTCGGTTACTACTTTTTTACCGTTTTTATCAGTGGCTGTGAAATCAGAAACATATTGTCCGAAATTCATAGCCTGATAAAATCCGGGTACCAGTTTGGGAATGATAAATTTTCCCTGTTTAAGATTACTCTTTGGAGGTGAAAAAGATACCCGGACTTCATCATTGGATATATGAAGCAGATCTATAGTGTATTCGTAATTTTTCTTTGAAGTTTGCGCTATCATTACGTTAGGTAGTATGATGATCACAAAAAATAGCTTTATAAGGATATTCATGGGCTGCAAATCTTAATTATTACGAAAATTCTAAATCACTTCTAGCTTATGTCTGTTTTATTTTTCCATATAGTATACCTCTTCATAAGGCTGAATCAGTACCCATCCATGTCCTGAAAACTTCATCTGGAACTCTTCTCCGCTTCCTCTTCCGATAAGGCTTTTGAAAGAAACATTGGTTTTCAGTTCCGGGCTTAAGTTTCCGGACCAGGCAACAGTAGCATTAGGATCTGTGAAAACAGGAGTATCCGGAGTTACCAAAAGCGTAAGAGGATCTCCGTGGGTGGTAATGGCAATATGTCCTGTTCCTGAAAGTTTTGCCTGAAAAAGACCTCCGGACATCATTCCTGCGATACTTTTTAGCATGGTGATATCACTTTTCACACTTTGTTCGTGAGCAAGAATATCATTTCCGTTTACACAAACAGATTCATTATTCAGATATAAAATACGGACTTTCTTCCCGGAATCGGCCACATACAGTTTTCCGGTACCTTCTGCTTTCATCAGTCTGGCTCCCTCACCACTGATAGCTTTCTTTAAAAGGTTTCCAAGTCCTCCGGACAGCATTCCCTGTCTTTCAAAATTGATATTTCCCACATAACTTACCATGCTTCCTCTTTTCGTCCACACTGCCTGATTGTTAAGGTTGATTTCCAGAAGATGCTTTGTTTCCAGTTCAAAATAATCTCTTTGTTGTGGATTTTCCTTCGTTTCGTTGATAAATGCTTCTATCGAATATTTGCTCATAATGATATTTTTTTATTTGTTGCTTTTATAGTGTTATTATTTCAGTTTGTCGAGTTTATACTCCCTTTTGTTACTTTTAGGATTCAGATCTACAAATTCGTACTCTTCAAAATTGGCAAGTCTGGCTTTGAACATTTCAGTTGCTTTTTCCAGCGACCAGGTTTTGGGATAGTGAAAGCCTTCAAATTCAGCATTGAAAATGTCGGCTTTGAAATCATGTGCAAACTCATGATCGCCTGCGTAGGTAAGCGCTATTTTGCCCGTCCATGTAATATTATACCGATTATGATCTGTTTCTGAAAACCGGATCTGATGCCCTGCACAGCTGTCATGTCCCAGCAGGTAGATGTTGAAAGCAAGATCATCATCATCAGAATGTTGTTCAGAAGGGAGATCATTACTGAAAAGGTCATTTTTAACAACAGCATCGAAATCCAGCTTTTCATCAAGGTTGTTAATTCTGATGCCTCTCTGTTCACCCCAATAATTGGAAGAAAGTGTACAGGCGTGATAATTTCTCCATACGATTTTGGAGTCCCAGTCGGACAGATCTTCGTCCTCGTCTTCATTGTTTTCATCATCATTGGCATAATAATTTTCAGTTTTTAAATGAAAATCAAACCAGATAAATCCATATTCATCAATCCGCCCGCTCCAGCTGAAATTTTCAATTGCATGACCTTCAGGATACGGATTATCAATGAAGTATATTTTGCTTACAGATTCCATATTGAATTTTAATTTTCCCAAAAATACTCTTTTTATACCTTGAAACTGCCCGTAAAATCACGGTTTTATATTTGATTGTAAATAATACTTGACAAAGGGGTGTTCAATGTCGTATATTTGCACTCCGAAAATTACACCTTGTAATTTCAATAATTTTTAAACCGTAATTTAAAAAATGAAAACATCAGATTTTAATTTTGATCTTCCTGCGGAATTATTAGCAGAACACCCATCAGAGCACAGAGACGAAGCGAGATTAATGGTACTTGATAGAAAAACACAAACTATCGAGCACAAATTATTCAAGGATGTTGTGGATTATTTTGATGAAGAGGATTTGTTCATCTTCAACAATACAAAAGTTTTCCCTGCACGTCTTTACGGAAATAAAGAAAAAACAGGTGCTAAAATTGAAGTTTTCTTATTAAGAGAGCTTGATAAAGAAACCAGAGTTTGGGACGTTTTGGTAGATCCGGCAAGAAAAATCAGAATTGGTAACAAATTATTCTTCACAGAAGACGAGTCTTTGGTAGCTGAGGTTATTGATAACACAACTTCAAGAGGAAGAACATTAAGATTCTTATTCGACGGTTCTTACGACGAATTCAGAACAAAACTAAAAGAGTTGGGAGAAACTCCGCTTCCAAAATATATCAAAAGAGCAGTAGAACCTGAAGATGCAGAAAGATATCAGACGATCTATGCAAAAGTAGAAGGAGCAGTAGCTGCACCTACAGCAGGTCTTCACTTCTCAAAGCATTTGATGAAGAGATTAGAGATCAAAGGGATCAATTTTGCTGAAGTTACCCTTCACGTAGGATTGGGAACATTCAACCCGATTGAGGTAGAAGATCTTTCCAAACACAAAATGGAGTCTGAAGAAATTATCATCGATGAGAAAAATGCTGCCATCATTAATAAAGCAGTTGAAACTCACAGAAGAGTATGTGCAGTAGGAACTACTACCATGAGAGCACTGGAAACTTCTGTTTCTTCAAACAAAAAAATCTCTGCTTTCAACGGATGGACAAATAAATTCATTTATCCTCCTCACGATTTTGGAGTAGCGAACTCAATGATCACGAACTTCCACACACCGAAGTCTACTCTGATCATGATGATTGCTGCATTTGCGGGAAGAGATTTCGTAATGCACGCTTATGAAGAAGCCGTAAAAGAAAAGTATAAATTCTATTCTTACGGTGACGCAATGTTAATTCTATAAAAAGATAATAGGTAACAGGTTGCAGGTAATAGTATCTGCAACCTAGAACCTAACATCTACAACCTTACAATGAAAGATATCCGTACATTATCATTAGACCAGCTTAAAGACTACTTTGTGTCTTTAGGAGAAAAGCCGTTTCGCGCGAAACAGGTCTATGACTGGCTATGGAGTAAAAACCTCCATTCGATTGACGAAATGACGAATCTTTCAAAATCACTTCGTGAGAGAATTTCGGAAGAATATACCATTAATCCTGTTTCCGTAGACCTTCTTCAAAAAAGCGCTGACGGAACCATCAAAAACGGAGTGAAACTTCACGACGGACTGATGGTGGAATCTGTTCTTATTCCTACAGAAACAAGAACTACAGCCTGTGTATCTTCACAGGTAGGATGCTCATTAAACTGCGAATTCTGTGCTACAGCAAGACTGAAAAGAATGAGAAACCTTGAAGTCGCTGAAATTGTAGATCAGGTAGCTTTGATTGACAGCCAGAGCAGAATGTATTTCGACAGACCGCTTTCCAATATCGTATTTATGGGAATGGGAGAGCCGATGATGAATTACAAAAACGTAGTGGAAGCCATCAAAAAAATTACCCAGCCGGAAGGTTTGGGAATGTCTCCAAGAAGAATTACCGTTTCTACATCCGGTATTCCTAAGATGATCAAAATGCTTGCAGATGACGAACTGCGTGTGAAGCTGGCTTTATCCCTTCACTCTGCTATCGAATCCAAACGTAATGAGATCATGCCTTTCTCTGATAAATTCCCGTTAACGGATATTATGGAGGCTCTTCAGTACTGGTATCAGAAAACCGGTTCTGTTATTACTTTTGAATACTGCGTATGGAAAGGAATCAATGACGGTGATGAAGATATTAAAGCTTTAATTAAATACTGCAAACAGGTTCCTTCAAAAGTAAATCTGATTCAATACAACCCGATCGGGGATGGAAAATACGATCAATGCAATAAACAGGCGGAAGAAAATTACATCCGTCAACTTGAAAATGCAGGCGTAACGGTAATGGTCAGAAGAAGTCGTGGAGGTGATATTGATGCCGCTTGCGGACAGTTAGCCAACAAAACAACAGATTAAAATTTCCTTAAAAAAAGCCTAAAACTTTCTTAAAAAATAGGTTAAAACCCTACCTTTGCACAAATTATTTTGTGATGATGGATTTTCTTATGAGCGAGGACGGGCTGGAAAATGTGTATGCATGGGCGATCCCATTGCATGCTACTGTTATTTTAGCTGAAATGATTTACAGCCACGTTTCAGAAGCTAAATTGTATAGCGGGAAAGATCTTGCCACCAATGTTTATCTTGCATTGATGAACTTTGGCCTTGACCTTATCATGAAGGCATTTGCCATGGGAGTGATGTTTTTCTTTTACCATCACAGACTTTTTTCATGGGATCTTAGTGTATGGTATTTGCTGGCTTGTTTTATCATCACAGACTTTGCTTATTATGTGCTGCATTATGTAGACCATCGCTCCAGAGCGTTCTGGGCAGTTCATATTACGCACCACAGTTCAGAATATTTTAACCTGACAACAGGATTCAGAAGTCCCGTATTACAGCCTCTTTACAGATATTTGTATTTTTCACCGCTTGCATTTTTAGGATTCAATCCATGGCATATTATGGTAGCATACGCTATCGGACAGGTGTATGGAACATGGGTACATACGCAGACTGTGAAAGCTATGGGATTCCTGGAATATATCCTGGTAACACCTTCCCATCACCGTGTGCACCATGCATGTAACGTGAAATATCTGGATAAAAATATGGGAATGTGTCTCATTATCTGGGATAAAATATTTGGAACCTTCCAAAAAGAAGATCCGAATGTACCTGTAAAATATGGAATCTATCCAAAAATGCCGGATAACAGACCGGATACTGTGCTTTTTTATGAATGGAGAAAAATCTGGAAAGATCTGAAGCAGCCGGGATTAAAATTTACAGACAGAATCAATTATATTTTCAATTCTCCGGGATGGAGACATGACGGAACCGGAAAGACGGTAAGACAATATCAGAAAGAGTATTTTGCCAGACAGGCACAAAAGAAAGAACAACAGCAAAATCAGAAAGAGCAGAAAACGGCTTAACTTCTGATTTAAAACCAATAGAAATCTAAGTGAAAAACGGGCTGCTTTAGTCCGTTTTTCTATTTTTGAAGGAGACTTTTTTAAAGTAGCAACAACACTTTGTCCATTCTGTAGGAATCTAGATTTCACCTCAAACTCGAATCCCGAAACCCAAAATCTCGTCTCATTCAGGCTCTCAAACCCTCAAACCCACCAATCTTCAAACTCACAATAAAACCCTATTTTTGTCTTATGAAAAAAATCCTCCTGATTGTTGCTCTTTTTGTTATCCAACCTGCATTTTCCCAGCAGACTGATTTTCTGAAAATAAAAAAATACAGAGTTAATTATCTTGATGACAGGATTGAAGAAACTTCAGGACTGAATATTTTCAATGGAAAACTGTATACATTCAATGACAGTGGAAATGCTGCCGAGCTTTTTGAGATTGATAAAAAAAGTGGAGAAATTATAAGAACTCTGAAAACCAATTTAATCAATACGGACTGGGAAGCCTTAGCCAATGATGGAGAAAATTTTTATATTGGAGATTTCGGGAATAATACCGGAACAAGAAAGGATCTGATGATTTACAAAGTCCCATACCAACGTCTGGATGAGTCTGATGCCATTAAAATTCCCGGTTCAGAAAGAGCCTTAGACGGAACAAAGGTTCTTTTTTATTATCCGGAGCAGACTGAGTTTATTTCTAAAAATACCAGGAACGACTTTGATGCAGAAGCCATGATTTATCTGAATGGAAAGCTTCACATATTTACCAAAGAATGGGCCTCAAAAGCAACCTCACATTATACCGTAGATCCTGAAATTTCAGAACTGCAACAGGCAGAGAAAATAGAAACTTATAAAACCGGTTTTGTGGTTACCGATGCCTCTTATTTTGATAAAAAGCTTTATTTGATAGGATATACCAAGAAAACAGAAGTCTTTTTAGATATTTTTACGGAAACAGAACCCGGAATATTTTTTAAAGAAAAGGCCAGACATTATTACCTTGGGACAGCGCTTTCATTGGCACAGATTGAGGGAATAAGTGTAGATGAAACAGGAATTTATATTTCAGGAGAAAAGTTCAGGTCTCCACTGGGAACTACAAAACCTTCATTTTATTTTATTCCGAAAGATCAACTCAAAGATTAATTTGCCTTAAAATTGAGCGAAAAAAATTATCTTTGTGAGAATTAATAATTATTCACCCAGCATCGCAGATTGTGGCAAATACAGTAGAAGAGATTAAACGACCGATCAATGATGAAATGAAACTTTTTGAACAGAAGTTTTACGAGTCAATGCAGAGTAAAGTAGCTTTATTGGATAAAGTAACCCGTTTTATTGTTACCACCAAGGGAAAGCAGATGCGTCCTATGTTTGTGTTTCTTTGTGCCAAGCTGGTAGGTGAGGTGACGGAAAAAACATACCGTGGTGCTTCAATGATCGAACTGATCCACACGGCTACTCTGGTACATGATGATGTGGTGGATGAAAGCTTTAAACGTCGTAATTTTTTCTCAATCAATGCGCTGTGGAAAAATAAAATTGCGGTTTTGGTAGGGGATTACCTTTTGTCAAAATCAGTTTTACTCTCTACAGATCACAAAGATTATGATCTGCTTGGAGTTATTTCCAGAACGATCCGTGAAATGTCTGAAGGAGAACTTCTTCAGCTGGAGAAAGCCAGAAAACTGGATATTACAGAAGATGTATACTATGAAATTATCCGTCAGAAAACAGCTACTCTGATTGCTGCATGTTGCGAAATAGGAGTTCTTTCCAACAATGCAGATGAAGCTCTTGCCAAGAAGATGATGGATTTCGGTACTTTTACCGGAATGGCATTCCAGATCAAAGATGACCTTTTCGACTATTTAAGTTCTAACGTGATCGGTAAACCTGTAGGAATTGATATTAAAGAACAGAAAATGACACTGCCTTTGATTCATACCCTGAAAATAGCCAATGAAAAGGATAGAAAATACTATTTCGATACCATAAAACGATACAATAACAATCCTAAGCGTGTAAAAGAGCTGATAGAATTTGTTAAAAGTTCCGGTGGACTGGAATACGCTATTACTATCATGAAAGATTTTCAGCAGAAAGCAAAAGATATTCTGAATGAATTTCCGGATTCTGAAGCCAGAAAATCATTGCATATTATGCTGGATTATGTTATTGAGCGAAAATTCTGATGCAAATACTTTTTAAGGTATTTCTGCTTTTTTGTTCTCTTTTTCCCTTTGATCCTGCATGGTATCTAAAGTTCTTATTATTGGAAAGAAAATAGCTCTATCTCTCAATAATTCAATGAGTTGTGATTAGTTTATTCTTTTTGTATCAGTAAATTACTGTAAATTAATATTTTGCATCATTCAAATAAAGTGCTTGTTAATAATTCATTGGGTTTCAGTATATTTTTTGTTAATTTGTCGCAAGAAAAAACAACAAATAATGAAAAAAATCCAAACAATGATGGTAGCGTGTGCTATCACTTCAAGCTTTCTTGCGTACGCACAAGTGGGAATAGGTACTCAGAATCCCCAGACAGCTTTTCATATTGACGGCTCCAAAGACAATCCTGCTACAGGAGTTCCTTCTGTAACTCAACAGGATAATGATTTTAGTGTAACCTCGGGTGCTAAAGTAGGGATTGGGACAATTTCTCCCACTGAAAAACTGGATGTAGCGTCTGGAAACGCCCGTATCCGTAATATCAATTCGAATATAGGTATCGGGGGAACAGACAGAGTGGTTGTAGCGGATGCTACCGGAATTCTGAAGACTATAGATTTCACTGCTTATTCTCTGTTTCATGCACGTTTAGCTGCTAACCAGAATATCAGTTCTTCTACGATCACAACATTATTATTTGCTACACCAATAGCAACTTCTCCTTTCTATTCCTATAATACAGGAACCGGAGTGATGACTTTTAATCAGGCTGGGAATTATCTGATAACGTTACAGGCAAGTTTTACCAATATGCCCGCAGATACTCAGCTGCTCATCGGTATCAGACCCGTACCGGATGCTAATTACCTGGGACGAGGAAGCCATTATAATGCAGTTGCTTCTTCGGGAACGGTAGGTGAATTGATGAACTATACAACCGTAGTGGTAGCTCCTACAGCCGGATATCAGATCCGTTTTACAGCAGCTCCCAATCAAAATGCTACCATTATTGCAACAGAAACAGGATCTACAGGAAGTGGAAATGTTACCAATGTAACCGTTCAGAAGATATAATTCTATCTTTACTCTAATCAAAACAAAAGTGTTTTGTATAGGTTTTCAGGAAACTGGAAATGTATACAGAGCACTTTCTTTTTTTATATTCACAATCTCATATGATTTCAGTTTAAAAAACAGAAAAGAGCTTATTGATGAATTTTCACATTTCCCTATGGTTGTCATTATATACTACCATGAACTATAGAATTGAGCGAAAATTTTGAATTAAATAATTTTCAGGGTTACAATAATAACAGCTAGAACTATACAAAATAAAGCAATTAAAAATAAATAATCCGCAATGTTCTCAAACGTGTATTCCCGCTTTTTGTTTTCTGTTCTGATTGCCAGAAATGAAAAGAAACAGCTGCAGGCAAAAAGAATAGAGGCAAATCCGGCAAATTCGTCCAAATACGTATTCTGACTGATCTTAGAGATTTTCAATGAGGTAATAATAATTAAAGAAAATCCTAAAAGATTGCTGGAAGCATTCAAAATGTGAGGTGATTTTTTTTCCATGATTTACAATTTTTTTCAAAATAAAGCACAATTTTTTTTATTATCAAATTTTTAAAAAAGATTATTAAAAATTAAAATTAATTTAAAAAGTGTATATTAGCAAAATACTTGAAGATTAAAAAACTTTTTTACTTAGCTATGCAAACAACCTATATTGAAACACAGCAAATATCCTTTCAAGATTTTAAAAATCAGATACTTGGAGACTACAGGTTAGGAAGGATCTCTCGTGAAATGTCTTATCTCGGAAGGAGAGAAGTACTCACTGGAAAAGCTAAATTTGGAATTTTTGGGGATGGAAAAGAACTTCCTCAGCTTGCAATGGCGAAAGTTTTCAGAAATGGAGACTTCCGTTCAGGATATTACAGGGATCAGACTTTTGCATTGGCAATAGATGCATTGACAGTAGAGAGTTTCTTTGCACAGATGTATGCAGATACCAGTGTGGAAAGAGAGCCTGCTTCAGCGGGAAGACAAATGAACGGGCATTTTGCAACAAGAAGTTTAAATGAAGACGGAAGCTGGAAAGATTTGACAGCTCAGAAAAATATTTCTTCGGATATTTCTCCTACAGCCGGGCAGATGCCAAGATTATTGGGACTGGCTCAGGCTTCTACTATTTATAAAAGCGTAAAATTTGACGGTTCAGAAAAATTCTCCAGAGAAGGGAACGAAATTGCTTTCGGGACAATTGGGGATGCTTCTACAGCAGAAGGTCATTTCTGGGAAACTCTGAATGCTGCATGTGCACTTCAGGTTCCTATGATCGTTTCTATCTGGGATGACGGATACGGAATTTCAGTTCCTACGAAAAATCAGAGAGCAAAAGCTGATATCAGTGAAATGCTAAGCGGTTTCCAGAGAAAAGAAGGCGATAATCAGGGATGTGAAATCATCCAGGTGAAAGCCTGGGATTATCCTGCATTATTGGATGCTTATGCTAAGGCTGAACATTTTGCAAGAACAGAAAGTGTACCGGTGGTAGTGCATGTGGTAGATGTTACCCAGCCTCAGGGACATTCTACATCCGGATCTCACGAAAGATATAAAAACGAAGAACGTCTGGCCTGGGAAGCTGAGTATGATGGTCTGGCAAAATTCAAAGAGTGGATTCTGAACTATTCTATCGAAATTGATGGAAAAGAAGAAGTAATTGCTACCGCTGAAGAACTGGAAGCTATAGATGAAGAAGCGAAAAAAGCGGCAAAAACAGGACAAAAAATAGCTTGGGAAAACTATCAGAAAGCAATTTATGAACTTATTCAGTCTATTTTACCTTTAGTAGAAAATCTTAAAGGACAAAATGCTGAAGTAGAAAATTATATTGCTCATTTCAATAAATTGGTTTCAAAAGCGAAGAAAGATATTTTCCATCTGGTAAGACAGTCTTTACTGGCGACAAGAGGAACCAATTCTGCAGAAAGAAATCAGTTGATGCAGAAATATAATGAAGTATCTGCTGTTGAAAAAGACAACTATTCTTCCCACTTATACTCTCAGTCTGAATGGAAGGCTGAAAATGTACAGGAAATCAAACCTGTATATTCTGACAGCTCTGAAGAGGTAGACGGAAGAGTAGTGATCAGAAACAATTTTGACAAAATTTTTGAAAAATATCCTGAAACCTTAATCTTTGGTGAAGATACCGGAAACATCGGTGACGTAAACCAGGGATTGGAAGGAATGCAGGAAAAATACGGTGCTCTGCGTATCGCTGATACAGGAATCCGTGAAGCAACGATCCTTGGACAGGGAATTGGTATGGCAATGAGAGGTTTAAGACCAATCGCTGAAATCCAGTACTTAGACTATGTTCTTTACTGTTTACAGGGAATGAGTGATGATCTGGCAACAGTACATTACAGAACCAAAGGAGGTCAGAAAGCTCCGTTAATCATCAGAACAAGAGGTCACAGATTGGAAGGAATCTGGCACTCAGGTTCTCCAATGGCGGGTATTCTTAACCTTTCAAAAGGAATTCTGGTATTGGTACCTAGAAACCTTACAAAAGCTGCCGGATTCTATAACACAATGCTTCAGGCCGACGAACCTGCGATCATCGTAGAATGTCTGAACGGATACAGATTAAAGGAAAAACAACCGGATAACTTAGGCGAATTCACAGTTCCTGTAGGGAAAATTGAAGTAACTAAAGAAGGTAAAGACGTTACTTTGGTGACTTACGGTTCTACATGGAGAATTGTAACAGAAGCTGCCAACGAATTGGAAAAACTGGGAATTTCTGCAGAAGTGATTGATATTCAGTCTTTAATTCCTTTCGATTTATCTCACGAAATTGCTGAAAGTGTTAAGAAAACAAACAGATTGGTCGTGATTGACGAAGATGTGGAAGGAGGAACTACAGGATTTATCTTGCAGCAGATCCTTGAAAAGCAGAAAGCTTTCAGATACCTGGATTCTGATCCGTTGACGATCTCTGCCAATGATCACAGACCTGCTTATGCAAGTGATGGTGACTATTTCAGCAAGCCATCTACAGACGATATGGTAGAAAAAATCTACGCAATGTTTAATGAAACAAATCCTCAGAAATATCCTGCGATATTCTAATGGGATTTTAAATAAATATAAAACCGTTTCCTTTGGGGAGCGGTTTTTTGTTTGCTAGTCCTTTTCAGCCAATGTAATCCTCAATTTATTCAAAGTATTCATCAGGGTTATACTTGCTGTAAGTTCTACAAATTCTCTCTCAGTGAATTGCTCTATCAGCTTTGATTTGATATTTTGCCAATCATCTTTACTGTAAATAATAGCTTCAGCCCATTCTAAAACAAGCTTTTGCTGATCAGTGAATGCATTGGTATGTTTCCAGCCCGGAAGTCTGTTAATGACATCCTGTTCAAAGCCAAAATCAGAGAGTTCTTTTGCATGATAGCTACAGCAATAGGCACAACCATTGATTTGAGAAATCCGTACTTCAACGAGTGCAATTAATTTTTCATCAATCCCGGATTTTCTAATGCTGTTGTGGGCTTTATACAGATTTCCAATAGTTTCTTTTGCAATTTCTTTGTAATTCATAATGAATATTTTCCTGCAAATTTGCATCAGAAACATTTCAGAACCTATATACTTACTTTTTGGTTATACACTTACCTTTTTGAAAGTATAATTTAAAGTAAAAGGCTATCAAACATTGACAGCCTTTTTATTTTTTACCTCCTCATTCAAAAAAGCGCAATCCTTATCTTCATGCGATCCTTTTACCTGATATTTAGCTTCCCACTCTTCCAGTAAATATAAAATTGGCAGCAAAGCCAATCCTTTTTCTGTAAGAGAATATTCCACTCTTGGAGGTAGTTCTTTAAACTCTTCACGAACCACCAGCCCATCAGCTTCCATCTCCCTCAGTTGATCAGTTAATACCTTTCTGGAAATGACATTAATGCGTACTGCCAGTTCTCCAAAACGTAACTTCCTGTCTTTAATAACAAGAACAATAATAGGCTTCCATTTGCTTCCCAGAGCGGCCATTGCCTTACCCAGAGGACAGCTGTATTGCATTAATTCATTCTTTTTCATAGAGAGATCTTTATTTTAAAACCATATGAAACCGGAATTTCATGTGTTACTTTGATGTTACTAATGTAAGTTACTGCGAAGTTACCACTATTTTTTTAATAAAAGATACAAAAGTGAACTATTATTAGTTACTTTGTGTAACAATTATAAAATATAAATTTAAATATGAGCACATCATCATTATTTAAACCGTTTCAATACAAGAATTTACAGCTTAAAAATAGAATCGTAATGGCTCCTATGACCAGAGCACAATCTGACAATGGAGTTCCTACTCAAAGTATCGCAGATTATTATGGAAGAAGAGCCGCTTCAGAAGTAGGATTGATTCTTTCCGAAGGAACTGTGATCAACAGACCGGGATCCAAAAATATGCAGAATATTCCGGATTTCTATGGAACAGAAGCCTTGAACGGCTGGAAAAATGTCATCGATACTGTACATCAGAATGGAGGTAAAATGGGGCCTCAGATCTGGCACGTAGGTGATACAAGGATGTCCGAAGACTATCCGTTAGTTTCCATGGAAAAAGCTTCAACAATGACGATTGAAGATATTCAGGATACGATAGCACAGTTTGCAGCGTCTGCAAAATCTGCAAAAGACCTTGGTTTTGACTGTATCGAAATTCATGGCGCTCATGGATACCTTATCGACCAGTTTTTCTGGGAAGTGACCAATACAAGAACTGACGAGTATGGTGGTAAAACATTAAAAGAAAGAAGCAGGTTTGCTGTAGAGGTGGTAAAAGCGATCAGAGCAGCAGTAGGAGAGGACTTTACCATTATTATCCGTTTGTCACAGTGGAAGCAACAGGATTATAAAACCAGACTGGCATTCACTCCAAATGAAATGGAAGAATGGTTGTTACCATTAAAAGAAGCAGGTGTAGATATTTTCCACTGTTCACAGCGCCGTTTCTGGGAGCCGGAATTTGAAGGCTCTGACTTAAACTTTGCAGGATGGGCCAAAAAGATTACCGGACAGCCAACTATTACAGTAGGTTCTGTAGGCTTAAACGGAGATTTCCTTAATGCTTTTGCAGGACAGGGAACAGAAAAAAGTGATCTTACAGAACTGATCAGAAGACTTGATAATGAAGAATTCGATCTTGTTGCGGTAGGAAGAGCTATTCTTCAGGATCACCAATGGGTACAGAAGATCAAAGATGGCAATACTGAAGCACTTCTTGATTTTTCAGCAGAAAGTATGGGCGTTTTATTTTAATACCAATAATGAATTGTGAATTCATTTCGCGTTGGTTTTTTTAACAGCATAATTTACTTGCGAAGAAGAATTAACGGTTCATGCAGGTATTAAATCAGCATAATTCACTTTATTTTATATTTAATTTTCACCTATTTATTAAAGAATCGGCTTTCAGGATTTCCTGAAAGCCGATTTTGTATGTTATGGACATCCTATTGAATCTGGTACACATCTCCAACGGGGAGGAATTCCATTGCTGCCTGGAATATAGCATGCTGTACTTCCTTCAGGACACTCAGGAGCATTTCCTCCGATGATATTCTTTAATGTCGATTTTGATAATTTCTTTAGATTTTTCATATGTAATAATTTGTTGATTCATACAAATATAATATTTTTTGGAATCTAAATAACACTTTGCACTAAAATGTGAAATATACTGGTATAAAATAAACCCGCTTCCGGAATTTCCGGAAGCGGGTTTTAACAGATTTAAATATCTAAACTGCCCTTAAACCGGCAGAAATGATTTCTTTACAAACCAATATTCTTAGTTGGCTTCAATTGTTTTAATATGCTTTTTGGGATTGCATTTTTGTGAACAAGAATTGCTGTTGATTTATATTCAACATAAGGTCTTGTTACATAAATATATCCGGCGAAATCATTGGTTACTCCCCATGAGTTTTTCACCATATAATATTCTTTACCCGTTTGATCTTTAGCCAAACCTACGATGTGCATCCCGTGGTCATCCGTTGTAGAAAGGTTATTAAGTGCTTTCTGACGCATGTCTTCAGTGATGGTTTTATCTTTTTTAGGCTCTGTAAACAAAGTCTGCTTGTTCTCTGCAGTAATCTGGTCAAGATCCATATCCGGAACGTAAGCTACACCATTTTTGTAAGAAAAATAAGGCTCCGAAACGTCAGTTGCCCAACCCACAGAATATCCTTTTATTACCGCATTGTCGATGATTGCTGTAAGATCTTTCATCGGAACATTCCAGTCAGAATCGTGACTCCAGTTATCAGGAATTGGAACTACAAATTTCTGAAAATATGGATAATCTTTATAAGAAGATAATTCCACATAATCTTCAGGGTTGATTCCTACTACTTCTTTAGCAAATGTTTTCGGAGTGTAGTTTTTCCCTTCATATGTAAAGTTAGCAGGTACTTTTCCTAAATATTCGTCAAGAATAGCATCTACAGAATCCATCCAGTTATCCGTAAGCTTTCCTTTTGAAGAAGCCTGAACAAGGCTGTCAAGAACGGGCTTCAGTTTGCCCTGCATTTCCTTGAAGTTGTTGGTAGTCTGTCCGGATTTTAAACCCGTATAAACATCCTGAGGAACTGCTCCGTACTTTTTGTACATATTGATAACGTCGTGAAGTTCTCCTCCATCACCCCAACTGATCGCTCCATTATTTAAAACATATAACTTCGCTTTATCATGATAAGAGTTTCTTGCTGTGAAAATTTCGGCGAGATCTACAGGTTTTTTGCCCATTCTCTGCATTTCAGATTCAAGGAATGAATTTCCTGAGTAGCTCCAGCAAGTTCCTGATGAACCTTGGTTCTTTACAGAAGTTGCGCCAACGTCCTTTAACGTTGTGAACTGAAAATTAGCATTTTGTGATTGGTTGTTTTTTAACTTGTTGATTAAGTCATCTTGGGCAAACATCATACTTCCTGCAGACAAAACAAAAAGTAATGATGCAATTTTGGCATTTTTCATTACTATAAAAAGATTATTTATATTAAGAGTCGTTGATAATAGAGATTTGTTACAGATGGAAAAGTTAAATTTGAAATTAAAAAAATTACAAAAAAGCTGAATTAATAGAGGTTCATTTGCCAATTTACCCTTTTACTCAAAAAAAGTTGATCATGTTTCCAACCCTTTCAAAAGTTTCCGCATCTATAATAATATAACTCCTGACTATGGAACAAGAATTATTATTGGAATGCCAGCGTAACAACCGCAATGCTCAGCGGAAAGTTTACGAGAAAATGGCGGGCAGGCTTTACGCAGTCTGCAGACGCTATTTGAAAAACGATGAAGATATAGAAGAAGTATTGGCCGATACGTTCTACAAAATTTTCACGAAAATTACCCAGCTTCAAAATGCTGAAACCTTTGAAGCATGGGCGAGAAAAATTGCGGTGAATGAATGTCTGCAAAAATTAAGATCTAATAAGGGATTACTGATTTCTCTTGAAGAAAATTTCATAGGTCATTCTGAAGGAACTACAGAAAACCTTTCCCTGGAAAAAGATATTTTAAGTTTACTGAATTTTCTCCCCGAAGGCTGTAGAGCGATTTTTAACCTTTTCGCTATTGAAGGATATCCTCATAAGGAAATAGCAACCATGCTTTCCATAAGCGAAGGAACATCAAAATCCCAGCTCAATTTTGCAAGAAAAAAGTTGCAGGAACTTCTAGTGAATCAAAACATTTAAACTTTTACAACAATGGAAAATAATCATATAGATCAACAATTCAATGAAGCTTCCAGGCTTTCAGAAGAACCAACTGTTTTTCCTGGTTTTGAGAAAGTGTGGGGAAAGATTGAAGAGAAATTAGATAAAAAAGAAGAGAAAAAGAAAATCATTCCTCTTTGGCTGCCGTATGGTATTGCTGCAAGTTTGATGATTGGTCTTGGGGCTTTTTACTTTATGAATAAAAAAGAGACTCCAGAGCCTTTACAACCTGTAATTGCAGAGAATACAAGTTTAAGAGGCCCGATTAATAAAACGGATATTGCAAAAATAGACAGGACTATCAAGGAGAATATCAGAAAAGAAGAATTGCCTGTAACAGTACCCCTTCCTACTGCACTTCAATCTTCATCAGTTGCAGGAATAGATCCGTATAAATCTCACCCTAGCTGTAATATACCGTCAGTAGAAGCTTCTGACAGAGTAACAGCATCTCTGCCTCATATGTACAGTGATACCTTAAAAACAAAAGAAATTGATGAAGTTGTCGTCACTGCTTATGGGATTAAAAAGAGTTACACATCCGTTACCGCTTCTTCAACGGTTATGATTGCTTCTGCTGATAAAATTTCTGTGCCTGCTCCGACTGCCGTTTCTTCACTAACAGGAAGAGTTGCTGGGATAGAAGTGTCAACCGGAATTAAAAAGCATGATGCAGTATTAATCAGGGGAACAAGAACTATAGATGGCTATTCTGAGAACCCTTTATATATTGTGGACGGAATTGTAATAGGCAGAGACTCTGGATTTTTAAATACTCTGGATCCAAAAAAAATAAAAGAATTAAAAGTACTGAAAGGATTGGAAGCTACTGCCCTGTATGGAAGCAAAGCTAACAACGGAGTTGTTGTAATTACCACAAAAGGATTATCTACAGCAGAAATAGAAAAACTTAAAAAAGTTTCTTCAGAAATTGCTGAAAAAATAATAAAAGAACCGGAAGAGACTGAGAAAACACTTCCAAAAGCAGGTCAGCTTACAGCAGGGGAAGTTAACGATTTCTCTAAATGGGATTATTGGAAAGATATTGCTGTCCCTACCCTGGAGCAGTTTAAAAATACATGGAAATTCTTCCCTCATAACAGAGTGTCAGTTCAGTTGGTCAATAGGGACAAAAGGCCGGTAATAGGTGAAAAAGTAAAACTATTGGATGACCAGAAAAATACGATTTGGGAAGCTGTTTCAGATAATCTGGGCAATGTGGAATTGTGGATATCACCGATGACTGATGAGAAGTCAGACTCAGGGAAATATTATTTATCTGATGGTTCAGGGCAGATCATCAGCAGCAATCTCAGAACCTTTAAAAATGGACAAAACCTGATTATTCTGGATAAACACTGTCTTCAAAAACGATTATTGGATCTTGCCTTTGTGGTAGATGCTACCGGTTCTATGGGGGATGAGATTTCTTATCTTCAGTCTGAACTTTTGGATGTTTTAAAAAAGATCGAAGGACAGCTTAAGAATACAACTGTAAGGTATGGATCAGTTTTTTACAGAGATCAGGGAGATGAATACGTGACCCGGAAATTCGATTTTTCAGATAAAGCAGAAGATCTTGTGGGATTTATTAAAAAACAGAAGTCCGGTGGTGGTGGAGATACGCCGGAAGCTGTTGTAGAAGCACTAAAAGTTTCTGTAGACGAGCTGAAATGGAGCAATGAAAATTCAACCAAAATAATGTTTTTGATTCTGGATGCTCCTCCGCACCATTCAGAAGAAAATATAAAGGAACTTTATAGTAAAATAAAAGCTGCAGCAAAGAAAGGAATTACAATTATTCCGCTGGCTGCCAGTGATACTGATAAACAAACGGAATATCTGATGCGGACATTTGCCTTACTGACAAATGGTACCTATACATTTCTTACGGATGACAGTGGGATAGGAAACAGTCATATCAAACCTACGATAGATTCTTACGAGGTTGAAAAGCTGAATGATTTATTGTTAAGATTAATTCTTCAAAGAGCTGTTTTACCAGAATGCAGCACAGGGATATCAAATGGGAACATCAATAAAAAAATGGAGAAAGAAATTGACAGTCAGGTTGACAGTAAAACTGTATTATTTCCAAATCCTACAAAGGGTCAGGTACAGATAAAAACAGGAAAACCAATTGAAGAACTATTTGTGTATGATCTTGCCGGAAAGATTATTATGAGAAAAGAAAAACTGCCGGCAGGTAAAAATACAATTGATTTAACTTCTTATCCTCAAGGGATTTATCTTATACGTATTCTTGCCAATGATGCGTGGGAAACGTTTAAGATCATTAAAAATTAACTGTCTTAAAAAAAGAAATTTCCACGGAAGTTTCTTTTTTTATATTTTTAAGCATACTAATCACCGATGAAAAAGAATTATCTGCTGTTACTGCCATTTACAATTACCTTATTACAGGCACAAAATTCACAATTATATTATTCTGGAAAATTTTTTACAACTAAAGATAAGGCACAGAACTTTTTAAAGGTTTCTAATAAAAACAGTGGGGTTTATGAACTGACTGATGAGGAAGGGTTTGCCATCATCGCTGCCAAGTCTTATGATACCCTTGTATGGAACCAGGGGAAAAATACCCATATTATTTCTTCTTATGAACTTAGGGAACTAAAAGAGATTCTGGAAAATCAGACAGGAAGTAAAAGTGTAGAAAATATTTACAGTAAAGTGTACGACAGTCTTGTTTCAAAGGAAATTAAAGATGATTTCAGTATTGAAAAAGCTAAAACCCAACTCAGCAAAAGATCACATTCTTATTTTGATGACATAAGAAAATTAAAGCAAAAGAACGATACTGTTTATGTTTTAAAAAGGATCAATAAGACAGCATTACTGTTTAACGGAAGCTTTACCACATCTCTTGATATCAAAAGCAGGAATGCTGTCCCGGAGACTCAAAATAAGTATGTTCAGGGAAGATCTGAAAATGCAAATCTTGTTTGGAAAGGTCCTGAAACGAATGAAATGTTCAGCTTTGGACCAGACATATCAACCCTTGGATTTAACGGATTACCTTACGAGTATGATCAGAATGGAAAACTGACTCCATGGGTTAATGGACTTCAGCGTGCGCAAAGATATGATAACAACCTTTTTAAAACTACGGTAGGTTACAATAATCAATTGAATGTAAATGCGTTTATAAAAGAAGGCTCCAGCGAAAAGATCAGGCTTTCAATGAATCTGGGACAGCAGAAGAACCAAATGTATTTTATTGATCAATTTGATGTTACCAATACCCTCAAAACAAAATTGAATGCAGATTTGGGTAGATATTACATTAATCTTGCTTTTAATTACGAAGAAAACAAAGCAACCAATACCAATAGAATAGGGTTGTTCAACAGAGCTTACCAAAACTCATTGTTAACACCGGTTTCATTTTCAAATGAGCAAAATATTTTCCTGAACAACGGCTCACAGAGAAGCTACAGCCGGTATGCAGACAATCCTTCATTCCTTTTTGAGCAGGATAGTAAATACCGATTTAAGAATCGGGACAGGCAGTTTAGCCTGAATGTAGCAAAAGACTGGGATAACTTTAAACTGAATATCACTCAGTCCTATGAAAATAGTAATAGCTGGAATCAGGATCAATATAAACCTTCTACTTATGGTTTCATCAGCGGAATATCAAATGAAAGGATTCAAAACAACCGTTCCTATCATTCCAATATACAGGGTTCTTATTCATTGGGAGACTATGATTTTAGAAATACTTTCAGCCTGAATTTTATTTTAAATGATAAAAAAGCTGATATTTATAACAGCCTGACCCATCAAAAATATCTCTATCAGAGAACTTCGCAGGATCATATTTTTAATTATAATATGAACATCCGCGATTATAATTTTGAAGCAGGTTTTAATCTTGGGAATTCATTTTATATCTCCAATACTTCCCTTAAAAATAATTATTGGCTTCCAAAGGCTAACTTTTATTTGAAGTTCAACCAGATCTTCAATTGGTATAACTACAGTTTTAAATTACTGGGAAGTTACACTCAACTAAGCTCCGAACCGGAAATAACAAAATCCTATGCTTCGTATTCTACTACTTTGCTGAAGGCAGAAAATTACAATCAATACTTTCCGGTACAGGAAGTAGAAAGTTTCAGAGGTTTGTCCAATGTCAATACTAAAGAATGGAAAATTGGAGCCAGGCTGAACCTTGGGTATAATATCAGTGTAGATGGAGAATATTTTAGTAAAAAGAATAGTGACGATATATTTCCAGTTTTTGAAAACAATCAATTACGACTTAAAAATATAGCAGATCATACGTACACCGGATATGAATTCAATTTTGCTTACGAACGATTACGTCTGGGGTACGATATGTATACCACCCATAAAGTTTCATTTTTTAAATATAAAGATATTGTAGACCGTGTCGCTCCGGGATATCAGGATCTGGCGGTTTCAGGATTTAAAGATATTTATAAAACACTATCAGAAGGTCAGGTTTTGGGTGCTGTCATGGGAAGTTACTTTGAAAGAAATGCATCCGGACAAGTGATTATTGATGAGTTCGGATTCCCCAAAAAGGCAGACGGTATGAAAATTATTGCAGATCCTACACCGGATTTTGTGATGAAATTCAACCACAGTTTTACCTATAAAAATCTGTCTTTAGATATCAATTGGGAATGGAAAAAGGGAGGCCAGCTATGGAATGGAACACAGGCTGTTCTTGATTATTACGGACGTTCTTATAGCTCAGGAGAAGAAAGGAACATAAAAAATTATATTTTCGAAGGCGTACATACAAATGGAACTGTCAACCAGATTCCTGTCGATTTCTATGATCCTAACCTGAATGTTCTGGAAAACAAATGGTCAAGATACGGTTATTTAGGTGTGGCGGAAAATTATATTCAAAAAGCAGATTATGTAAGAATCAACAATATATCACTTTCCTCAGATTTTCCGATTAACAGGAATAAACAGACCCTCAGGCTGACTTTTTATGTAAATAATATTTTGCTCTGGCAGGCTAATAAAGGAGCAGATCCTAATCAGAATTTTTATGATATGAATAATGGAAGAGGCCTGGACTTTTTTAACCTGCCCTCCTTTAAAACATTCGGCTGTATTGTTTCACTTAAATTTTAACCCATGAATCTCAAATTTATATCTGTCTGTATCACCCTGCTGTGCTTATTATTTTCAACCTTTTCTGTGAAAGGTCAGCAGCCGTTTCAGGATTTTGAAAAAGAAAAGACCTACGTTCAGACCAATCATGTTTTTTATAAACCTGGTGAGCAAATGTATTTTAAAATATATGTCGTAAAAGGAAATAATAATTTGCCGGTCGAAGAAAGCAGAGTCGTCAATTTTGAAATAACAGATCCGGCAGGAAGTGTTGTAAAAAAATTAAAATATGAAATTACCAATGGATATGCCCGGGGAGATTTCTATTTTGCGGAAGACATGAAAGGGGGTATCTATAAAATCAGAGCTTTTACCAACTGGATGCAGAATGAAGAAGGAAAAAATGCCTTCGAAAAAGAAATTACCCTCCAGAAAATTGTTTCTCCAAGGATTTTAATGAAACTGGATTTTCCTAAAAAAGGATATGGACCGGGAGATCAGGTGACTGCAGATTTTTCCATGAGAAGCCTGAGCAACCTTCCCATCCCTTTTTATGAAGCTGATTATACCGTAATGCACAACGGAGAAACAGTTTCAGAAGGAAAACTCATTACGGATAAAGAAGGTAAAAAACTGTTGACCTTTAAGCTTCCTGAAGTGTTAAAATCCTCTGATGCTCTTTTGAATATCAAAGTGAATTTTGACGGATTTACAGAATCTATTTCCAGAAATATCCCCATTGTTCTCAATAATCTTGATGTGAAATTTTTACCGGAAGGCGGAACTTTTATCAATGGAATAGAACAGAATATAGCCTTTAAAATTCTGGATGAGTTTGAAAAGCCTGTAGATGCTGATCTGGTAGTTTACAATCAGAATCATGAAAAAATAAAAGAAATTTCAGCTTATCATTTTGGAATGGGAAGCTTCCTGTTTACCCCAAAAAGAGGAGAAACTTATTATGCAAAAGTTTTAAAACCGGAAAATATTGCCCAGACTTTTAATCTCCCCGCAGCAAACAATGAAGGACTGGTTTTAAATATTCAAAATGCAAATAAAAATCTGACTTTTACTATCATCTCAACTCAGGAAAAAACAATTACCCTACAGGGAGATTTCCGTGGAAAAGAAGTTTATAGCAAAGTGATTTCGTTAAAAAAGGGAAAAAATTCACTGGAAATTGCAGAAAAGGATTTCCCGACAGGAATATGCAGATTTACCGTTCTGGAAAAAAATATTCCTCTTGCGGAACGTATAGTTTTTACTAATAAAGTAAACCAGTTGAATGTAAAGGTTACCCCTGTAAAGCAACATTACCTGCCAAGGGAAAAAGTAATTCTGAATATTGAAACTACTGACGAAAACAATACACCGGTTCCGGCCAACCTTGGACTGAGTGTGGTAGATGATAAGCTATGGACTTACGCCGATGATAAGCAGAATCATATTGTTTCCTGGCTTTTGATGGACACTGAGCTTAAGGGTAAAATAGAAAAGCCACAGTTTTATTTCGATAAAAAAGAACCCAAAGCTGATAAAAGTTTAGATCTTGTTATGCTGACAAACGGCTACCGATATTTTGAGCTTATTCCTGAAGTTTTGAAAACGAATAAATACAAATACCTTCCTGAAAAGAAAAATACTATTTATGGTGTGGTAGAAGATGAAAACAAAAAAACTGTGAAGGCAGATGTTTTTCTTTTGGATACTGATAATAATAAGATCCTCAAACAGACTGTTGCCGAAAACGGAAAGTTTTATTTTTCAGATTTAAATGCAGAAAGTTCATATAAAATCATTGCCAGATCCTTCCTGCCTAAACATCAGCTGAAGATAAAGATTTTATCTTATAATCTGGATATTAATCCCTTAGTAAAACAGAAACTTACGCATATAGATGTTGAAGAAATCGTAAAAGAGGCAGAAAAAAAAGAAGAAGTAAAAAAAGAAAACAGAAACAATACCAATCAGTCAAACAATCTTGGAAAATCAAAAACGGATACAGTAAGAAGGAATACAAGTATTGAAGAAGTAGTAGTCTTAGGTTATGGTATAAATAAAGATAAAGCAGCCGTTGCTTCTACCACAGTAGCTTCTTCTATGGAACTTCAAAACTCCAGTGTGACTTCCGTATTGAATGGAAAAGTTGCAGGATTAGTTGTAACCGGTGCCGGGCAGCCGGGAGCAGGGGAGCAGATCAATATCAGAGGAACCGCCTCCATTACCAATAAAAATCCGTTATTTATTGTGGATGGTGTCCCTGTCGAAAACTTTAATACTACGATCAACCCAAACGATATCAACAGCATTACCGTTTTAAAAGATGCTGCTGCTACCGCTATTTACGGGAGCAGAGCTGTGAATGGAGTCATTATCGTAACTTCACTTAAAAATAGAAAATCCGAAATAAGGTTTGATATAACTCCGAAATCTTATCTTGCCATCGAAGCTTTACCTTATGGAAAACTTCTTTCATATGCCGGATCAAGAGAATTTGTATATCCTGAGTATAAGACAACCAATACCTCTTATCGTTTTGACTACAGGGAAGCGCTTTACTGGAATCCGGTTGTGGAAACGGATAAAAATGGAAAAGCAAAAGTAGAATTCTATAATTCGGATGCCAATTCCACTTTCAGAATTATGACAGAAGGGATTGCTGCAACAGGACTTGTGGGAAGAGATGAAACAACCTATGCTGCGCAGAGTTTAATTTCGATAGATACCAAAATTCCTCAGTATCTGACAAGAACGGATCAGATGATAATTCCTGTGGTCATTAAAAATAATTCTCCCGAAACCCGTAAAATGACCATGGATGTTATTGTTCCAAACCATGTGAAACTCATCAGTTCTGATAGTCTTATCACTTTGAAGCCTCTGGAATCAGGAAGATTATTTGTCAGAATCCAGACAGATGAGGTGGTGAATTCCAATATCCAGTTTACCATAAAATCGGGAGAATTCAGGGAAACAATGATCCTTCCTTTTAAAGTGGAGGAAAAAGGATTTCTCCATCAATTTTCCATGATCAATAATAAAACCGAAGAACTCAAAATCAATATTCCGGAGTATATCAATGGAAGCCTGTATTCCTCATATTATGTATTTGAAAGTACAGCGCTGAAGATGTTTGAAGATATAGAGCAGCTGAAAAAAGAACCTTACGGATGTTTTGAACAGCTTTCTTCTACCGTGTATCCAAACATTTTTATTCTTGATTATTTAAAGTCAAATAAAAAAATAGACCCGGCAACTGAGAATCAGGTGGTAAAAAGCCTGAAGAAAGGCTTCCAGAAGCTGCTGAGTTATAAAAATAGAGACGGAGGTTTCGGATATTTCAGTTCTGAAGAATCAGATGTTGCTCTTTCAGCGTTTGCATTATTGGAATTTACAGGATTAAAGAAGTATGTAAATCCGGATGCTAAGCTTATTCAGGAACTTTCTTCATTTATTCTATCGAAAAAGAATGCCAATGGATTATTCGAAGTAAGAAAACCTTATGAGTCTAAAAAAGATTTTTCGGAATTTTCCTGGTCGAGAAATATGTATGTAGTATATGCTTTATCCAAACTGGGTTTTAAAAATGAAATTGAAGATTCCTTTCAGGTAATGCTGAAAAGAGCTTTGGCTACAAAAGATTCTTATCAATTGGCTTTACTAGCTAATGCAGCAGCAAATCTTGGGAAACAAAAAGAATATGACGATCTGATAAACATTCTGGACAAACAATATGAAACAAAGAAGGTAAAATCTGAAGTTACTTTTACAGGATCATGGGGAAGGTCTGCCGATGCGGAAACACTATCATTATATATAATGGCGCTTCAGAAAGATGAGAAACTTAATCAGTTGAAAATTGCTGAAGCGGCTGACCAGCTTATTAATTTCAATGGATATTACGGATTTGGTTCTACACAGGCCACCACATTGGCAATACAGGCACTGTCTGAGTTTTTCTCTAAAAATGACAAGTTATATGGATCTGAAAAGCCATTGATTGCAATTAACAACGCACAAATCTCACCTATGATAAGTGTGGCATCAGCATTTAAAACCGGAGAAAGCACTATCAATATTCATTATCCAAATAAGAGTGGATTGCCTTATAAGCTGCAATATCAATATTACACCCTACAGGCTCCGGAAAGCAAAGATATTCCTCTTACCATGGAGACCAAATTAAAATCCGGAATGTCAAAAATAGGAGAGACGAACAGAATGACCATTACCGTCAAAAACAAAATAAACGGTGAGCTGCCAATGACCATAGCAAAGGTTGGCATCCCTGCAGGACTTACTCTGCAAAATGCTTTACTGAAAGATATGGTTGATAAAAAACAGGTTTCTTACTATGAAATTTTTGACAACTATCTGGTGTTATACTGGGAACATTTCAATGCTGAAGAAACAAAGACCATTAATCTTGATCTTAAAGTAGAATTTGCCGGAACGTATACAGGAAAATCAAGCAATGTTTACCTCTATTATATGCCAGAAGCTAAGTATTGGAATCAAGGGATTAGAACCAGTATTGAGCCTTAGTTTTTATAAACTGAAACAGACATCCATTTATCCATGTCAAGATTTTAAACCTTGACATGGATAATAAGAAATCTTTCTAAAAGGAATAATCTTTTAAAATTAATTTTCAAAAATTATTGAAAATTCAAAAAATATAATTACATTTGTTACAGAAATTAAAAACGGAACAAGATGCAACTTTCAGAAGCTAAAGAAAAATACATTCAAACCTGGGGAACCTTTGCTACCAACTGGGGAATCAACCGTACGATGGCACAGGTGCATGCATTGCTTTTGGCAAGCGGAAGACCTCTTTCTACCGATGAAGTTATGCAGCAGCTGGAGATTTCAAGAGGAAATGCCAATATGAATCTTCGGGCTCTGATAGACTGGGGAATCGTGAAAAAAGAGTTTGTAAAAGGTGATCGTAAAGAGTATTTCGTAGCAGAAAAAGATGTCTGGTATCTGTTCAAACAAATTACCAAAGAAAGAAGAAAAAGAGAGATAGAACCTGTCATTTCCTTTCTTGAAGAGTTAAAAAATATTGAGGATAAAGATTCAGAAGAAGCGCAGGAATTTATCAAGCTGATGAATGATTTCAGCTCTGTAACCGGAAAGATCAACAATATTATGGATCTGGCGATAAAAAGTGATGACCACTGGCTGGTAGGGAAGATTACCAATCTGCTGAAATAAATTTTCAAAAATGAAAAATCTTTTATTACTATGTCTTTTAACTCTTATGATGAGCTGTCAGAAAAATGTAATGGCAAATTTCGATATTCATATAGAAAACTCTGATAAGTATGATGATAGGCGTCACGATTTGCATAAAATGGAAATCTATAAGGATGGAAAAATTTTCAAAATTCTACCTGAAGAGTCTGCTCCTTTCTTAAATTCCAATATAAAACTTGACAGTTTAAAAGAGGGAAAATATTCATTTGTTTATGAAAATATTTTTGGAGAAACAATAAAAAAAGAAATAGAAGTTGTTGAATCTATAACGTATAGAGTTAGTATTACTCCTGATTATTTATTAAAGAAAAATAAAATATCTATTTTTGAAAACCTGAAAGAGGATGAAGCAAAATTGGTATTTCGATCTACAGGATGTTTTCATCAGGATAAAGATTCAGTAATGATTATTAACAAAGACAATAATTACTTTCTTCGACAAAAAAACGGGAGTTTGAAATCTATAGATAAAGCAGCATGGGCATATTTTGTAAAAACCGAAAACAAAATAAGGGAAATTCCTGAAGATGGAGATTGTACTACCAGAGATGAATATATTTTCTATCATAAAGGAAAATCAGATACCATTTATGATGGGACCTGTGAATTTTCTATCTGGTATACACTGAAAGACTATTTAAAAAAGAATAAGCTACAATAAAATAAATCAGGATGAAAATCCTTTTTTATTTCAAATTGATTTTCAAAAATTACTGAAAATATAAAACTTATAATATCATGAAGAATTTTTTTAAACGTTATCTCTATTTAAGTCTCTTTCTGACTGTTGTTTTAATTGTTGCAGTCTGGTTTTTTCTGGTGGCCAAAGGTGAATATGGAGTAACAATGTTCTTTACCATTCCGGTTTCTATTGGATTTGTCATCGGATATGTGAAGTATTTTAAAAAAGTCGGATTAATGAATGTTCTGAAGACCATTTTAAAAATAGTCCTGGGATTAGTCATTTTCTCTCTGATTTTAATAGGAGCTGGCGTGGAAGGAGCTATTTGTATTATTATGGCCATTCCATTTATTGGCTTTGCAATGTTCGTAGGCTTCAATATTGGTTTTATCATTGGAGTATTTGACGAAAAGCGGCATACCGGAAGTGTGATAGTATTTATTCTTTTTATCAATCCGGCATCTTACATATTTGATACCTATACAAAACCAATTGAAGAAATTATCACCACAGAAATGATTGTGAATTCTTCCAATGAAAAAGTGTGGAAGCTTTTAAATACACAAATCAATTTCAATACCCCTGATTTTCTTTTGTTTGAAAAAGGAATCAGCTATCCAAAAAATATAAAGCTTGTTAATGAAAACGGAAAATTGAACTATAGCTGCCAAACCAATAATGATGAATTACAACTTAATATTGATGAGTTCATAGAAAATAAAAAAGTGAAATTCTCTTTAGAAAATCAGACTGTTCCAATGAAAGAGATAACACCTTATGAAGATATTGATGCTAAGCATTTGCATGATTATTTTATTGTGAAATATGGTGAGATTACTTTAGACAAGCTATCAGAAAATAAAACAAAGATAATTGCAAAAACTAAATACAGTTACAAAATTGCACCTACCTGGTACTGGAAAAAATGGTCCGGCTATATCATAGATAAAATGCAAAGCAATGTATTACAATCTATAAAAACACAATCAGAAAATGAATGATCTGCAACAATATTTTGACCATCTGCAACCCAGATATTATATTAATGAAATTGCATCTTTAGGCTTTACAAGACTGTTCAGAAAGATGGCTGTTCAAAAGGTGAAAAACTATGGAAATAAAAGAGTTTTGGATTTGATGAGCGGGCAGGGAGAAAATTTAGAATTTATAAAGGCACACAATGAGAATACAGAAATTGTAGCACTGGATTTTTCTTCAGCAATGCATAGGAAGCTGGCTGCAACATTCAAAAATAAACTGTCAATACAACAGATCCAGACCGATTTTTTCGAAAGCCAGATTCCCGATCATTCTATGGACATTATCCTTTGCTCTTATGGGACAAAGACGATAGAAGAAGATCAGAAATCGATTTTTGCAGATAGACTTTCAAATATCATTGATGAGAAAGGTGAAATTATCATTGTAGAATTTGTAAAACCCAAAACAAAGTGGAGGTTTAGTTGTGTAAAGTGGTATATAGAAGTTCTTGTTACAAAAATTTTTGGAAACGAATTTGGAAAACTGTTCCATTATATCAATAAAAATAAAAGCCTTGAAGATCTTAAAGTCCAGTTTCTCAAAAATGAACTTTCCATCATATCTCACAAAAGATATCTGGATCTGATTGAAATTCTTCATGTAAAACGAAACTGATTTTTCATTCAAAACCATATTCAAAAAAAAAAATTAAATAATAATTATGAAAAATGTACTCATTCACTTATTCCTGATTATTTATTTCAGACGAAAAGGATCATTGTAAACTATAGAATTAATAAGCTTAAAAACCATTAAAAAATGTCAACCATTTATTTAAATACAGTCATCAAAGCAGATATTCACTATGTTTTTGACCTGGCAAGAAATATCGATCTGCATCAGCAATCAACCTCAAAATCTCATGAAAAAGCCATTGCAGGACGCACCTTCGGATTGATTGAAGAAAATGAAACCGTAACCTGGCGCGCAAAACATCTCGGAGTCTATCAAAATCTCACCACAAAAATTATCAGCATGGAAAAACCGTTTCAGTTTATTGATGTCATGCAGAAAGGAGCTTTTAAATCCATGCGCCACAGGCATATTTTTAAATCCGTAAACGGAAATACCTTAATGACAGATATTTTTGAATTCGAATCGCCATTGGGGATCATAGGAAAATTATTTAACGCAGTTTTTCTTAGAGGTTATCTCAAGAGTTTTCTGCTCAAAAGAAATGAAATGATCAAGACTATTGCAGAATCTTCCATCCAGGAAGGGATAGCCATTTTTTAATCCAAAAAAAGAGTATGATGAATTTTTTAAAAGCAGAATGGCGAAAACTGGCCATCATCAATTACGAGATCAATCCTGAAGTTTTGCAGCCCTATCTTCCAAAAGGAACAGAACTCGATTTTTATAAAGGCAAATGCTACGTAAGTCTGGTGGGATTCATGTTTTTAAATACCAGACTCTTGGGAGTACCGATTCCTTTTCACCGCAATTTTGAAGAAGTGAATCTAAGGTTTTATGTAAAGAAAAAAGAAAAGGGAATCTGGAAACGGGGAGTGGTGTTTATCAAGGAAATTGTTCCCAAGCCTGCATTAAGCCTGGTCGCCAATTCTATTTACAAAGAAAATTATCATACAATGCCCATGAAAAATCAGATTCAAAAAAAAGAGGATGAACTGCTGATTCGTTATTCATGGAAAGATAAAAGCTGGCACTCTATTCAGATTATGGCTGAAAGTAAAGCAAAACCAATGGAAGAAAACTCAGAATTTGAATTCATCACGGAACATTATTTTGGCTTTACAAAAAAAGAAAATACAACCTCTGAATATGAAGTCTGCCATCCGAAATGGGATTGCTATCCCGTTAAAGAATACAATTTAGAAGTAGATTTTCAAAAGATCTATGGAAATGATTTTGAACACCTGAAGGATCAGAAACCTATTTCCGTAATGCTTGCCGAAGGCTCAGAAATTCAAGTGAAAACAAAGAAATACATCAGCTGAAAAAGAGGAATAAAACCAGATCCCAGATCACAAATACCTTTACAAACTCTGAAATCTATACTTTAAACCTTGAACTTTGAACTTTGAACTTTGAACCCAAAACATTAAACCTCAAACCATGAAAATAATCATAGCCGGAGGAACCGGATTTCTCGGCGAAAACCTGGAAAAATACTTTACACAAAAAGGAAATCAGGTCTGCATTCTGACCCGCAATCCTCAACGTAAAAATGAAATCTATTGGGATGCCCAAACAATAGGTGAATGGAAAAGCAGTCTTGAGAAAGCAGATGTTTTGATCAATCTGACAGGAAAATCTGTAGACTGCCGCTATCATGAGAACAATAAAAAGGAGATCTATTCCTCAAGGATCGACAGTACAAGAGTTTTACAAAAGGCAATAGATCAGTGTGCTGAAAAGCCAAAAATATGGTTAAATGCAAGTTCGGCAACCATTTATGTTCATTCTGAAAAACACCTTAATACAGAAGAAGACGGAATTATCGGGGACGATTTTTCCATGAATATCTGCAAAAGCTGGGAGAAAGAATTTTTTAAAGTTGAAAATGATGAAATACGAAAAGTTGCCCTCCGGACTTCTATTGTTCTGGGGAAAAATGGCGGAGCTTTTCCAAAACTGAAAATGATTACAAAACTGGGTTTAGGAGGAAAGCAGGGAAGAGGTACCCAGAGGGTAAGCTGGATTCATATTGAAGATTTCTGTAAAGCGGTGGATTGGATTATTCAGCATCAGACTATTTCAGGAATAGTGAATGTGACTGCTCCCGCTCCTCTTTCCAATCAGAATATGATGAAAAAACTGAGAAATAAAATGAAAATGCCGTTTGGACTCAATGCAGCGGTGTGGCAGCTGGAAATTGCATCCCTATTCATGAAAACAGAAACAGAATTACTCTTAAAAAGCAGAAACGTGTATCCTGAAAAACTTACTAAAGACGGATTTAGGTTTTCATATTCTACATTTGATGAAGCGATTCTTAATCTCTTGGATTCCTAATGTTTGCGGGTTTCCCAAAGGATAATTAAATTAGCGGAAAACTATTCCTTATGCTGGTTATATCCAAAATAAAACCCTTTTTTCTTTCATCCTTTTTAATAAGTTCAATTGCTTTTTCACAGGCTCATAATGTATCCGAAGGCTATCAGAAGCCTACAGACCCCTTGGTCGTGCAGAATCTGGAGCAATGGCAGGATATGAAATTCGGGTTGTTTATGCATTGGGGAACCTACAGCCAATGGGGAATTGTTGAAAGCTGGAGCTTATGCCCTGAAGATGAATCATGGACACAAAGAAAATCTGAACACGGAAAATCTTATTACGAATATGTGAAGAATTATGAGAATCTTCAGACCACTTTCAATCCAACCCGGTTCAATCCGCTAAAATGGGCTGATGCCGTAAAAAAGGCAGGAATGAAATATGTGGTTTTTACCACCAAGCATCACGATGGTTTTGCAATGTTTGATACTCAGCAGTCGGATTATAAGATTACCTCTCCAAAAACCCCTTTTTCAAAAAATCCAAAATCTGATGTGACGAAAGAAATTTTCAATACATTCAGAAAAGAAGGATTTAAAATCGGAGCTTATTTTTCAAAACCTGATTGGCATTCCGATGATTATTGGTGGTCTTACTTTCCACCCAAAGACAGAAATGTCAATTACGATCCGAAGAAATATCCGGAAAGATGGGAGAACTTTAAAAAATTCACCTTCAATCAGCTGAATGAAATTACTTCCAATTATGGGAAAATTGATATTCTGTGGCTGGATGGCGGTTGGGTACGTCCTTTTCACACCATAGATCCAAAAGTAGAGTGGCAGCGCACCATAAAGGTAGAGCAGGATATTGATATGGATAAAATAGGAACAATGGCAAGAAAAAATCAGCCGGGGATTATCATTGTCGACCGTACGGTTTCCGGAAAGTGGGAAAACTATGTCACTCCCGAGCAGGCAGTTCCGGAGCACGCTCTTTCTATTCCGTGGGAAAGCTGTATTACCATGGGAGATTCCTTTTCTTACGTTCCCAATGATAATTATAAAACCTCTCAGAAGATCATTGAAACACTGGTTAAAATCATTTCAAGAGGAGGAAATTACCTCATGAATATTGCTCCCGGACCTAACGGAGATTATGATGCCATTGTATACGAAAGATTACAGCAGATTTCCGGCTGGATGGAAAAAAATCAGTCCGCTGTTTTTGCCACCAGAAGCATTGCTCCCTACCATGAAGGAAACTATTATTACACCCAAAGCAAAGATGGAAAAACAGTGAATATTTTTCACTTGGATGAAAAAGCAAATTATGAGTCTCCATCAACATTAAGTTTTACCATTCCTGATCATTTTAAACCAAAATCTTTAAAAGTTTTAGGCTTGTCAAACAAAATTCAATGGAAAAAAACAGGGAATTCAATTGAAGTTAATTTACCGAAAGAAAGAGATCAGTTAAAATATTCAACTGTAATTCAAATCGTTCAATAATGAGATCTGTTTGTTTTAAACTTGCTGGAGCAGCATTATTGTTGAATGTTGTGATTATTTTTGCTCAAAAACCTTTATATAAAGATCCCAGGCAGCCCATTGAAGCCAGAGTTCAGGATCTGCTGAAGAGAATGACTCCGGAAGAAAAATTCTGGCAGTGCTTTATGATTCCGGGAGATCTGGATAACGTTCCGAAAGGACAATATTCCCACGGAATTTTCGGATTGCAGGTAAGCGCAGGCAATCAGGGAGGCGGAGCAGCAGGGCAATTACTGAAATACAATGCCAGTGAAGATGCAGGAATACTGGTGCAAAAGATCAACGCCATTCAGAAATATTTTGTGGAAGAATCAAGATTAGGAATTCCTATTATTCCTTTTGATGAAGCTTTACACGGACTGGTCCGGGAAGGTGCTACCGCTTTTCCGCAGGCAATAGGGCTGGCAGCTACTTTTAATCCGGAATTAATGACCAAAGTTTCAACAGCTATTGCCAGAGAATCAAAATTGAGAGGAATTCGTCAGATTCTTACACCGGTAGTAAACCTTGCCAGCGATGTAAGATGGGGAAGAACAGAGGAAACCTATGGTGAAGATCCATTTTTGACCTCCGTGATGGGAGTCAGCTTTGTCAGGTCATTTGAAAATATGGGAATTATTACTACGCCTAAACACTTTTTAGCGAATGTAGGAGAGGGAGGAAGAGATTCTTACCCTATTCATTGGAGCAAAAGATATCTGGAAGAAACCCATTTAATTCCTTTTCACAATGCTTTTACAAAAGGAAAAAGCCGTTCTGTAATGACTTCTTATAATTTGCTTGATGGAAGACCTTCAACTGCCAGTCATTGGTTACTGACCGAAAAATTAAAAAAAGACTGGAATTTCAAAGGATTTGTTATCAGTGATGCAAGTGCGGTAGGAGGAGCCAATGTTCTCCATTTTACAGCAAAAGATTATGATGATGCTTCTGCACAGGCTATCAATGCCGGGCTTGATGTGATTTTTCAGACGGAATATAAACATTATCAACTGTTTATTCCACCTTTTTTGGACGGAAGAATCTCAAAAGAAAGAATTGATGATGCCGTCTCAAGAGTATTAAGAGCCAAATTTGAACTTGGATTATTTGAAAATCCCTATGTTTCTGCTAAGGAAATTGAAGAATTAAAAAAACTCAATCACAAACCTTTGGCAGAAAAAGCTGCGGCAGAGTCTTTTGTTTTGCTTCAGAATACTAATCATATACTTCCTGTTCCTTCAAATGTTAAAAAGATTTTGGTGGTAGGAACAGATGCTGTGGATGCAAGATTAGGCGGGTACTCGGGGCCTGGGAACAAAAAAGTAAATATCCTGGATGGTCTTAAAAATTATGTGAAAAATACAGCTACTGAAGTTGTGTATTCAAAAGGAATTGATTGGAATATAAAAGATTTCGTCACCATTTCCAATGAATATTTATCCTCTGAAAACAAAAAAGGGCTAGCAGGAAACTATTTTTCCAATACGGATTTAAAAGGAGATCCGGCTTTCGGAAGGCAGGATGAGGAGCTCAATTTCAAATGGACTTTATATTCTCCTGATCCGGAAAAACTGCAGTCGGATTATTATAGTATTCGTTGGACCGGAAAATTGGAAGCCCCGGATTCCGGAAAATATCAAATAGGGTTGCGTGGAAATGACGGTTTCAGATTATATCTGGATGGGAAATTAGTCATTGATCAATGGGAAAAGGTAAGTTATTCTACAAAAACAGTTGATATAGATTTTATTAAAGGGAAAAAATATGACATCAAGATCGAATTTCATGAAAATCGTGGCGAAGCCAATCTGGAATTGATCTGGAACTATGGTTTGTATGATTATCAGAAGGATTTTAAGGAAGCTTTGGATCTTGCCCAAAATGCAGATTACATTCTTATTACAGCCGGAATTCATGAAGGTGAATTTCAGGACAGGTCATCACTCAGCTTACCCGGAAATCAGGAAGCGTTCATTCACGAGATTTCAAAACTGAAGAAACCTGTAGCTGTTGTTCTCATAGGTGGCTCTGCCATAAAAACAACATCCTGGAAAGATAAAGTAGGAGCCATCTTAGATGTTTGGTATCCCGGTGAAGAAGGTGGTAATGCGGTGGCAAAAACGCTTTTCGGAACTGAAAATCCATCCGGAAAACTGCCAGTCACTTTTCCTGCTCAGGAAGGTCAGTTACCTTTAACTTATAATCATCATCCAACAGGAAGAGGAAATGATTACCATGATCTGAGTGGAGAGCCCTTATATCCGTTTGGTTTCGGACTGAGTTATACCTCTTTTGAAATTTCTGAACTGCAATTGAGCAAAACCCGGTATTCAGAAAATGAAACCATTATAGCTAAAGTCAATGTGAAAAATACAGGTTCGAAAACCGGAAGTGAAGTCGTTCAACTGTATGTAAAAGACGTATTGGCTTCAGTTTCGAGACCGGTTATTGAGCTCAAAGGATTTCAGAAAGTAGAATTAAAGCCGGGAGAATCAAAATCTGTTACTATAGAAGTTCCGGTAAAACAATTACAGTTTTTAAATGAAAAAATGGACTGGATTGTAGAAAAAGGAATATACAGAATTATGGTTGGTAATTCCTCCAAGAACCTCCCTTTAAAACAAAATATTGAGATTTTATAGACATTAAAAAAGAGCAGACTTTTCTGCTCTTTTTACGTATATATTGAAGATATTTAATACTTTCTTGCCAGCAGAACGTTCAGTAAGAATGTTCCTGCCCAGTTACTGTTATTGGTCGTGGCACCATTTGTACCGATAAAGTCTACACGGGCAACAGATACGGTAAGCCTGGTTCTACCACCTGTACCATTATTGGCCAGACTTACAAAAGATGCTGTAAATACATCCGGGAAACTTGAGTTGTTTCCTGCAGTAAGGATAGGATACATATTGGTAACATTGAAAGGAGTACCCTGGTATTCATAAACCAGGGTCATTCTGCTTGCATTGGAGTAGGCCGCAGTTTGGGCTCTGTCCACAGATGCTTTACTTATGATCCACCATCTGTCAGTAGCAGTACCTGAATCATAGCCAGCATTAGTATGATTGTTCCAGTCGGAAAGAGCTGCTGTTCCAAGTGCATGAGGAGGAATGAAAAGCTGTGTACCATAAATTTCCACGTTGCTTGGTTTTGGCAGAACTGTGAAAGACAGGTCCCACGTTCCCCCAGAAGTATTGCTGTTGTTGACAACTTCAGCATATGCTCCTGTAGGGATTACAAAAGAAGCAACAGGAGTATTGTCAATTCTCAAAGTATTTCCACTGGAAGCCTGTAGCGTAATGGCATTCGGGGAAATGTTTTTAATCTTATAAATTCTTCCGGTGTAGCTCGCTGTTCCGGTTCCGATGACAGGAAGGGTAAACGTGGCATCTGCAGTTCCGTTATAGGTAATGTAATGATCTGTAGCCAGGATATTATAGGAGGTGGCTGTAACCTGAGTATAGCCGGCCCTTAAAGAACCGTTGACGGCAAGCGTACTGTTAGGTGTTGTAGTATTAATACCTACTTGTGCAGTTAAGGGAACAGTTGCAAATAAAAGGATCGAAATGTATTTTTTCATATTGTATAATTTAATTAAAACAAAAATATAAAAAAAACAACTTAAAATCATTTGAGAATGAATATTTTAAGTCATTTTAAATAAATCATATGGGAGTGATAGGAGTTATTCTTGAAAATTACTTAAATCAATCTGCAGGGAACCTCCAAATCTTCGGTAAGATAATAGCTGCAGCAAAAACGGTGGTATCCATCCGCAATGATCAGTTCATTTTGCCCTCTGACAAGCAATATCGGAGAAAGCTTCTTGTTTTTTTCTACTTTTTTAAGATTTTCTTTCACATGAATATTAGTTTCAGGAAGCAGGGTAAGTTTACTGGCTCTTAAAATATCTTTCGACTTTTTGATAATGGTAGGAGCTGCCTTTAATTTTTTTACCATTTTTTGTGCTTCATCAGACTGGAAAAGCAGTTCAAGATAGTCCTGGGCTGCAGGAAAGTCATGATCTTCCGGTTCTTTCAACCACATATTGTCTTTGGTCAGATGAGTTTTTTTCCCGGAAGTCTTCATAAGTGCCTATCTAAAAGAGTAATAAATATATGAAAAATAGAGCATCATTTAATAAACAATGATACATACATTATAGATTTTTCTTTTCTGTAAAATCTTGGTATGATATATGTAATATTTACCATGAACCGGAATGAATTTCATTAAATAATATTGAATTAATTGAAACCATTCAAAAATATGAACATTATGAAAAAGTTATTAATTTCAACAGTATTGTTATTAGGTTTATCTATGAATGTTTCTGCGCAGAAACATCCACCTGCACCTCCACATCCTTCAAAAAACGAGCTGGTCAATATTAAGATGCAAGAGCTTACCAAAAAATACAATCTTGAGAAAAAACTTATTCTTAATCATCCGCTTGCTACCAAACAGATGAAGAGAGATCAGATGAAAGCCTTAAATCAAAGATATGCAACTGAAAAACGATTGCTTAGAGAGGCAAAATAATACCGTAGTTTTGCAATTACTGGAATTGGAAAAACCGTTTTTTATCCGTTGAGTTTTGATAAATTTTCAACGGAAAGTAAAGATTATTGAAAGAGAATACGTTTGTGTTCTCTTTCTTTGTTTAAAATTGAATAAAAATGGCGTTGCTGATGCATTTTGAGATCAGTTTGAAGAAACACAAAACATCCAATATTTTTCCTTAAATTCGCATAAAAATTTTTAAAGTAATGAATTACGATATTATTGTCATTGGAAGTGGTCCTGGTGGATATGTTACTGCGATCAGAGCAGCGCAATTAGGTTTCAAAACCGCAATTATCGAAAAAGAAAACTTAGGAGGAATCTGCCTGAACTGGGGATGTATTCCAACTAAAGCTTTATTGAAATCTGCTCAGGTTTTTCATTATATCAACCATGCTGAAGATTATGGTTTGAATAAAGTGGAGGCAAGCTTTGAATTCCCGAATGTGATTCAGAGAAGCCGTGGTGTTGCCAGCAAAATGAGCAAAGGAATCGAATTCTTGATGAAAAAGAATAAGATTGACGTAATTCTTGGTACTGCAAAAGTACAGAAAGGTAAAAAAGTTTCTGTTACAGATAAAGAAGGAAAAGTAACTGAATACACAGGTACTCATATCATTATCGCTACAGGAGCTCGTTCAAGAGAATTACCAAACTTACCACAGGATGGTAAAAAAGTAATCGGATACAGACAGGCATTATCTCTTCCTGAGCAGCCAAAATCTATGATCGTTGTAGGTTCCGGAGCTATTGGGGTAGAATTTGCTGACTTCTATAACACAATGGGAACTAAAGTAACTGTTGTTGAATTTATGCCAAACATCGTACCTGTAGAAGACGAAGAAATCTCTAAACACTTGGAGAAATCTCTGAAAAAGACAGGAATCGAGATTATGACAAACGCTTCTGTAGAAAGTGTTGATACAAGCGGTGAAGGCGTAAAAGCTACTGTGAAGACAGCTAACGGAAACATTACCCTTGAAGCTGATATCTTATTATCTGCGGTAGGTATTGCTGCTAATATCGAGAACATCGGATTAGAAGAAGTAGGAATTCAGACAGACAAAGGAAGAGTATTGGTAAACGAATGGTACGAAACTTCAGTACCTGGTTACTATGCAATTGGAGATATCATCCCAACTCAGGCTTTAGCTCACGTTGCTTCTGCAGAAGGAATTACTTGTGTGGAAAAAATCAAAGGAATGCACGTTGAAAAAATCGACTATGGCAATATTCCAGGATGTACATACTGCCACCCTGAAGTAGCTTCTGTAGGTCTTACTGAAAAGCAGGCTAAAGAAAAAGGATACGAAATCAAAGTTGGTAAATTCCCTCTTTCTGCAAGTGGTAAAGCTACTGCAAACGGAAATACAGACGGATTTATCAAAGTAATCTTCGATGCTAAATATGGTGAGTGGTTAGGATGCCACATGATCGGTGAAGGAGTAACTGATATGGTTGCTGAAGCTGTTGTAGCCAGAAAACTGGAAACTACAGGTCATGAGATCATCAAGTCTATCCACCCGCACCCAACAGTTTCTGAAGCTATTATGGAAGCAGCAGCTGCTGCTTACGGTGAAGTGATTCACATTTAATCTGAGATATACAGAAATCTATAGTATACAAGCCCGGAGAAATCCGGGCTTTTTTTTGTTGATGTTGCAAAGAAATATGTGTAAATTAAACCTAACAGGTTTCAAAAACCTGTTAGGTTTATTGTTCATTCTCTATTTTTCTTAGAAGACTTCGGCTAAAGTTTTAGCTTATATACAGCAGATTTTATTAAAATAATTTTAAAATCACCATATTTATAAAAATTAACTTAATTATTTCAGACTGTTTTCTTACATTTATTCAATGAATTTTGAGAGAGTAGGACTTGTTTTATCAGGAGGCGGTACCAAAGGAATCGCTCATGCAGGAGTTTTAAAATTCTTACAGGAAAAAGGTATTGAGATAGATATCCTTTCCTGCTGCAGCGCAGGGTCTATCGTAGGCTGCCTTCATGCCATCGGAAAAACTCCGGATGAAATTCTGGAATTCTTCAATTCTGTGTATTTCTTCAATTGGAAACACTTTACCTTCAACCAACCGGGACTTGTGTCTTCAGTGATTTTCAGGAATTATCTGAAACCTATTTTTCACGAAATGAAATTAGGCGATCTTGATATCGAAGTGAAAATTGTAGCGACCGAATTGGTTGCCGGAACCCAGAAGATTTTTGACAAAGATTTCGAGATTGTAGATGCCATTATTGCGTCATGTTCCATTCCGGGAATTACCACTCCTTATATCATTGAAGACGAAATGTATTGTGACGGTGGCGTACTGAATAACTTTCCTGCAGATATCATCAGAGATGATTGCGATAAGCTGATCGGGGTATTTGTATCTCCGCCCAATGAAGCAAAGATTAAGGATCTGAACTCTATTAAAGCAATCGTTTCCCGTTCTTATGATCTTCTTTCCTACAGAATAGAAAAGATAAAATTTGACTATTGTGACTGGTTTATTTCTTCCCAGAAACTGTCTTCCTACGGAACTTTTGAACGTAGAAAAGACCGCTTGGAAGAAATTTTCAATATCGGTTACAAAGCAGCTAAAGAAAGCTACGAAGAAAGTACATTTTTTACAGAATTAAGACAATCCGGAACATAAAAAATCCTGCATCAATAGGCAGGATTTCATTTTTTATCTGGAGGAAATGATTATCAATTATAAGCTAAATTATCAAAGACAACTTTAATCTTCTCTCATCCAGCTTCCAGCCTTTACTTCATTCTAATTTTTCACTACATACCCGTCCTGGCGAACGATTTCACGGTCGTTAGCATCATTTACAACCAAAGTATAAGGTGCTTTTTTCGGAGAATCTGTAAGGTAATTTCTCCAGATCTGATAGCTGTGTCCCTCATTATTGAAGTTGATGTAATAGTTGCCTCCGGTACCGTCAGGAATCAGTTCACCATCGCTGATGATCATACTTGGTTTCGCTGTAATCTTTGTGTTGGCATTCCATGATTGATAAAGGTACTTACCATTGGGTTGTTTATCAATTCTGATTTTAAACTTTTTCGTTTTAATAATGACAGTCTTCGGGACCTGTTGAAAGGCAGAAGCCGTTATAAAACCATCGGTTTTCGGATTCGGAACTTCTTTGGCATTAACAAAAGAAAACTGAGCCAGACAAAAAGTTCCTAATAAAATTTGCTTTATCATATGAAGTGGTTATTGGTTAACATTTTAGATTCTATCAAATATAACGCCATTTTTCAATTTAGAAAATAAATATATAATGCTGAAAATTAGATTTTTACAACTCCTGAATACCCGTTTTTAGAAAATAATGATACTGATTTTCAAATGATTATTATTTAACTGGTAAAATATTGTCAGATTCTGAAGCAACCGATTACTTTTCTTATGTACATTTGTATCAACAAAAGGATCTTGTTCCTTTATGATCAAAATGAAACTAATTAACTTTAAGTTTTTCCTATTAAAAGTATCAGAAATCATCTTCACGATTTTTAATACATCTCCTCCTATAATTTCTTAATTTTTTCGAAAGAATTATCATAATTCATACCCTGCTTTTTCATATTCTGAATAGCAGAGCGCAATCCCTGTTTTAAAATTTAATCAAAAAACAAAAACAAACTATGGAATTAAGTTTTCATGGCTGGATGGTTCCGGCCGTACTTGCACTGTTGTGCGTACTTTTTTACAAATTCATTTTAAGAATTTTCTTTGGATTGATCATTGTTCCCCAGGACAAAATTGGTTTGGTGACCAAAAAATTTGTGTTGGTAGGAAAGCAGGAACTTCCGGAAGGACGAATTATCGCAACCAATGGAGAAGCGGGCTTTCAGGCCCAGACATTAGCTCCGGGTGTTTATTTTGGGAAGTGGATCTGGCAGTATTCCATCGATTTTCAATCTTTTACCGTGATTCCGACCGGAAAAATAGGCTTGTTGCTTGCAAAAGATGGTATAGAACTGGAAACCGGAAGAATTTTAGCCAGAAAAGTGGACTGTGATTCTTTTCAGGATGCAGAAGCCTTTTTAAAAAACGGAGGCAGAAAAGGCCGTCAGACCGCGATTATTGCACCGGGATCTTACAGGATCAATACCTTATTGTTTGAAATAGAATTAACGGATATGACTCAGATTCCTGACAATGCAGTCGGAATTATCACAACAATGGAAGGAAGTCCTCTGGAAGAAGGTCAGATTGCAGGTAAAATTATCAATGATCATAATAAGTTTCAGGATGTGGACACTTTTTTAAATAACGGAGGATATAAAGGCCTACAGGAACAGGTAATCCTTGCAGGGTCTTATTTTCTGAATCCCTGGTTTACGAAAGTTGAAATGGTAAAAATGACGGAAATTCCGATTGGCCATGTTGGTGTAATCATCAGTTATGTTGGAGAAGAAGGAAAAGACCTCAGCGGAGTAGATTTTAAACATGGAAATATTGTTGAGAAAGGTCATAAAGGGGTCTGGGCGGAACCCATTGGCCCAGGAAAATATCCTATTAATCCTTATATTATGAAAGTTGAGCTTGTTCCAACCACCAATTTGGTCCTGAACTGGGCATACGAAAGAAGTGAATCGCACCAGCTTGATAAGAACCTTTCAACCATTACGGTACGAAGTAAAGATGGTTTCCCCTTCAATCTTGATGTTTCGCAAATCATTCATATCCCAACTTATGAAGCTCCAAAAGTAATCGCCCGTTTTGGGAATATGATCAATCTTGTCAGTCAGGTTTTAGAGCCAACCATTGGAAACTATTTCAGAAACTCAGCCCAGGACAGTGATGTGATTGCATTTTTAGGAACCCGAAAAGAAAGACAACAGTCGGCCAAAGACCATATCAGCAGTGTTTTGGAACAGTATAATGTGAACGCTGTTGATACGCTGATAGGAGCGATTGTACCACCGGAAAGTTTAATGAAGACCTTAACAGACAGAAAACTGGCGGAAGAGCAGAAAATAACTTATGAAACGGAAATGCTGGCTCAGGAAACCCGTCAGGCGCTGGAAAAAGAAACGGCTGTTGCTGATATGCAGAAAGAAATTGTAAAAGCAGATCAGGGTGTTGTGATTGCAGAAAGAATAGCAGATGCATCGGTGAAAAAAGCAACCGGAGACGCCAATTCTGTAAGATTGCAGGCCAACGCAGAAGGAGACAGACTGAAGCTGCTGGCAACCGGCGAGGCTGAGAAAACAAGACTTCTTGCCAAAGCCGAAGCCGAAAAAATAGAATTGCTGGCCAAAGCAGGTGCTGAGCAGATTTCATTAACTGGTAATGCGGAAGCCGAAAGAATTCTGGCCATTGGTAAATCGAATGCGGAATCTTACAAATTATCTGTAGAAGCAATGGGTGGAAATAATTTTACCCAATTAAAAATCATGGAAAATATAGCCAGCCAGAATGTAAGAATAATGCCTGAAGTATTAATCGGAGGAGGTGGAGATTCAGCAAATGGAGGAATCAGTGGGCTTTTAGGACTTCAGCTGTTGGAACAGGTGCAAAAGAAAAATGTGGAGACAGTTTCTGCAACGGAAGAAAAAACAGATAATAATTCTTAAATTATAGAAAATAGAGGCATATTATTAAGAATTGAAAGACGCCCGAAAAATATTTTCGGGCGTCTTTCAATTCTTTATGCGGTATAACTTGCAAAAGCATCTTCAAGGCTTTCAAATTTTCCTTTAAACTCATCAATAGGGCAGTCCTGAAGAATATTTCCTTTATGGATAAGAATGACTCGTGAGCACAGCGCTTCCACTTCCTGCATGATGTGAGTTGATAGTAAAACCGTTTTTTGCTGTCCGATTTCTTTCACCACATTACGGATTTCAATGATCTGATTAGGATCCAGACCATTGGTAGGTTCATCCAGAATCAGTAAATCCGGCTGATGAATAATAGCCTGTGCAAGGCCAACACGTTGTTTATATCCTTTGGACAACTGCCCGATTTTTTTAGATTTTTCAGGAGTGATGCCTACCAGTTCGATCACTTCATCTACTCTGGATTCAGAGATTTTGTGGATATTGGCAACAAACTGAAGGTATTCTTTCACATACATTTCCAGATAAAGTGGATTATTTTCAGGAAGAAAACCAATTTTCTTTTTGCTTTCGATCTCATGATCAGCAATATTCATCCCATTAAAAATAATTTCTCCCTGGTCAATTTTCAGTGCACCGACAATAGATTTCATCAGGGTAGATTTTCCGGCACCGTTCGGGCCAAGAAGACCAATGATCTCATTTTTATCAATAGAAATGTTGATGTTGTCAAGGGCAGTCTGTTCACCAAATTTTTTGGTTAAATTGATTATCTGAAGCGGCATAAGTTTTACGATCTTTCTGCAAAAATAAAATAAAAAAACTCATTCTATTGAATGAGTTTCGCAATATTTATAAAATATAATTATTTTCTTGATTTTTTCTTGGCTCCGCCTGATGCAGGAGTCGCTGTAGAGGCTGTACTTCCGTTTCCTTTATTCAATGCCGGGTTTACAGAAGCGGGTTTGTCATACATGGCATATTTTCCATTGGTTCTTCCAAAAATTTTATCCACCTGTTTTTGGGTTAAAAACTGTGATTTTCCAATGTATTTTCGGTTCTTGTTGATCACCTGAATAAACTGCATGGTTTGCTGCCCGTAGTTCTTTTCATAATGAAGTTCTATGATATCATTAGGCAGTTCCAATACCACATTTTCTTCCGGAGTGGAAACAAAACCATCCATAATAAGTTTATATAATCCTGCCACGTCACCATTAAGGTTCTGGAATGAAAAAGATCGGATGGTATTCAGGTTGCTGGTGTTCAGATCCTGGTAGTTAACTGTAAATTTATCTTCCTTTTTATATAGACCAACGGAATTATCTTTACCAATTTCCACCAAACTTTCATTTTTCAACACTTTGATCTGTGAGAAAACAGAAATACCGAACATACATGTAATAAGTAGAATTATTTTTCTCATGGAATGAATTTTAATGTTTTATAACTTGGTGCACATAAATTTACTCATAAAAAAGCTAAAAAGCAATTTTAATTCGTTAAAGCAAAAGTAACACTTTTTTTTAATATTTATAAAAGATCGTCTGCTGATACTATGGGCTTCATTGTTTATATAAAGGATTGTGAATCATCAGTTTGTTTCCCTTTTATGAAAGTGCTGTGATTTCAGTATAAACCATCTTTTTAATTCTTAATCTGTTGTAAGATATTGATAAACAGATTGTATGAAGTCTAAGTCTGCGCGGATTTAAAATTAATTTAAAATAAATGTTAAAAATGTACTTTTGTGAATTAATATAACAGAATTATAACAGTTTATTTTTAGAAAGGGCTGCTACAAAGATATCGAACTCCTTTTTGTAACTTCTTCCAACAGGAATCTGATATTTATTGACAACCAATTCATTATTACTAAAAGCGGTCACAAAAGAAGTATTAATGATAAAAGATCTGTGGATTCTTATAAAGCCTTTACCAGAGAGAATTTTCTCCAAATCTGTGATTTTATTTTTTGCTGTAAAACTTTCCTGTGTTAGCACAACTTTGATATCATTTCCCTGGCTCTCAAAATATACGATTTCCGAAACGGAAAGCTTTCTGTGCATTCCTTCTGTTTTAACAAGGATGAAATCATCTTTAGCCGCTGTATTTCTCAACAGGCGTTCCACGGCTTTGAAAAAACGTTCAAAAGTAATCGGTTTAAGGAGATAATCCACCGCTTCAAGTTCAAACCCCTCAATAGCAAAATCCCGATAGGCTGTGGTGAAAATAGTTTTGGGTTTTTGTGGTAACGACTTCAGAAAATCAATTCCATTGAGATGGGGCATCTGAATATCAAGAAACATCAGATCGACAGATTGATTTTGCAGAATTTTATAAGCCTCTATTGCATTTTGGGCTTTTCCTGTAAGCTTGAGATGATCAATTTTTGAGATATGATTTTCCAGTAATGCTGCTGCCAGAGGTTCATCATCCACAATAATACAGTTAATCATAATGAGAAGGCGTTGTTATTTCAACTTTAAAAATATTGTTTTCCTGTGAGATCTGAAAGGTAAAATGTTCCTGATAATGATATTGAAGCTGTCTTTTTATGTTTTGCAGTCCTATTCCTTTTTCATTGTTCGTCTGGTGGTCTGAAAACGTATTTTCAATGGTAAAAACAGAATGCTGGTGATTGGTTTCGATTGCAATTTTTATTTCTGTGGTTGCGGAGTTATTTCCAGCACCATGTTTGAAAGCATTTTCTACCAAAGTAAGATACAGCAGCGGAGGAATAGTGTTGTGAGAATTTATCTTGCTAAATTTCTGAATTCTTAACCTCTCTTCATGATATCTGAGGCTTTCCAAAGCGATATAATGATCAATAATTTCCAATTCATCAGAAACCTGCACCCATTTTTTCTGCCCTTTGTATAAAATATAATCCAGAATATCTGAAAGCTGGCTGATTGATTGAGATGTTTTATCAGAATGACTGATGGACAGAGAATAAATATTATTCAGAGTATTAAAGAGAAAGTGAGGATTGAGCTGGGATTTGAGAGATTGCAGTTCAAGTTCCATCTTTTCCTTCTGCAGTTTGATGCTATGTTCTTTTTCATCCTTATACCGTATGATAAACATGATTGAGATAAAGATAAAGGCACCGCTGATAATCGGAAAGGTATAATGAAGCAGCAGGTAAGGAATATCTGTGAAAATTTCAAAAGGGGTGTCTTTCAGTTCATTGATGAAGAGAGGCTCAGCAATATAAACGATAAAAAACCGGTTAATGACAGAAATAATATAAAGGCTGAGAAGAATAGACAGTATTAATTCGATATACTTTTTCTGATCAAAAAAATGACGGATCAGAACAAAATAAATAAAATTGGCTCCGGCAATCTGGAAAATCCAGTGGCAAAAATTATAAATAATCAATCCTTTGGAAACTTCATTATTATATTCTCCATACATTTTTACCGTTCCGAATAAAAATAAAGCCGTCCAGAAGAGCAGCTGGAAGTATAGATTGTGTCTGATCTGAGTTTCTGACGTGGTTTTCATCATCATCAAAAATAGAAAATCTTATGGAACATCAGAGAAATGTTATGTCAGCACCTTTAAAATCATGACAGATTACATCATTCACAGGTTCAACTGCATATTCTGCTATCGATACCGAATAAGATGCTGTCTGGATTCTATATCTGCAGGAAGGCTAAAATTTATCAACATTTGCAGAAAAAAAATGACAGAACGTTCCGAAAGACTTTATGGATTAGACCACTTGAGAGCTATCGCTATTTTGCTTGTGTTAATGTATCATTACCGTGCGTTTAAACATCCTGACTGGATTGACGTTATCGGGAGATTTGGCTGGACGGGAGTGGATCTGTTTTTTGTTTTAAGCGGCTTCCTGATCTCCGGTCAGTTGTTTACAGAAATAAAAAATACAGGTAAGATCAGTCTGAAAATATTTTATATAAAACGTTTTTTCAGGATTTTTCCGTCTTATTTTTTTACGCTTTTCCTCTACTTTACATTTCCTTTTTTCAGGGAAAGGGAGGCTTTATCTCCGGTATGGAAGTTTGTTACCTTTACCCAAAACTATGGACTGGATGTAATCAACCGGGGAACATTTTCCCATGCATGGTCATTGTGTATCGAGGAACAATTTTATCTCATTTTACCATTGTTCCTTTTCATCGTAATGCCGACAAAACTGTTTAAATATATGGCTGTTCTGATGATTGTTGTCATTGGATTTTCTATGGCAGCAAGGCTTATGGCGTGGAATGAATTTATTGCAGCAGCAGATAATTCTTCCACAGATTTCTGGAAATTATGGTATATGAAAATATATTATCCTACACATACGAGGCTGGATGGATTGGGAATAGGTATTTTGATCGGGTACTTGATGCAATATTCTTCAGGGTTTAATAAAATGGTGCATAATAGGGGAAACATATTTTTCTTTTTGGGAATTATCCTTTTGGGAATTTCTTTCTGGGTATGTTACGAACAGGCCTCAAAAACAGCTTCCATATTTGGCTTTACACTGGTTGCCATCAGTTATGGATTGATTCTTATGGCAGCAGTTTCTCAATCATCTTTCCTATATCGTTCGAAATCGTATCTTACTGCTCAGCTGGCTGCTTTATCTTATGCTGTTTACCTTTCACATAAAGGAATTATTCACATGGTACAGGAGGGTTTTGATTATTTTAAACTTGAAACTTCAGATAATATAAGTCTTATGGTTTGTCTTTTTGCCTGTATACTTGGAGGCTTATTTTACAGATTTTTAATAGAAAAACCTTTTTCTATGATTAAAGCGAAGGTTTTGAAAAGAAATGTATAATATCTACCATATTCAGTATAGACTTTCAAAAATTAAAAAAGTATTATCCCATTATCCTTTCTAAAAATCTTTAATTTTTTTGTGCCTTAAAAAAATGCAGGATTAAAAGACTTGCGCCTTTGCGTTTTCCAACTAAACTTTTTTTATTTATGTTTTTTGGAAAATCGCAAAGGCGCAAAATATTATTATAAAGTTGTTATAAGGCGCAAAGATTTTATCTCCGATAAAATTTAATAATGCTTATTTCAAATACTTTATATGACAAATTTTTTATTTAGCTGTAATTGCTTTCAGAACTGCATTCTTTATTGCTGCTTCTTTGAAACTCCAGTATTCACTCTTTTCAGGCATCTGATTTTCAAGAATAATAAGGGTAGTATCTGTGGAGGGAAAGTAAGTGTTAAGACAGGTGAAACCATCACCAAGGCCTGTCACTGCATAATAATCCAGCCCTGCTTCTTTAATAAATCTCACGTTATATCCGAACCCCATACTTTCTTTTCCGAATACATTGTGCTGAGAAGTTGTAGAAGGGGTCAGCATCAGCTTTTGAAATTCAGGAGAGAGAAGTTTCCCTTTAAATAATGCCTGATCCCATTTTGCAAGATCCTGCACCGTGGAAATGATGCCTGCAGCAGGGGCTATCTTATCATTCAGAAAAGACTCTGTCACTTTTTTAAACTGATTGTTTTCGTTCATATAACCGGGAACAAGAGATTGATTATTCTTTGTATTGTAAACAAAAGTCTGATCCATTTTCAGCTTTTTGAACAGAGAATGGGCCAGCTCATTGAAACTTTTTCCAGTTGTATTTTTTAGGATTTCTCCCAGCATCATATAAGAAAGGTTGCCATATTTGAACTGGGAACCGGCCTTGAAAGCTGCTGGTTTCTCCAGATTGGTAATCCCATGCGTGTGGTTCAGCAGATGATGTACAGTAACGGTATCAGCCTAGGTTTGGGTAAGAGTAGGTAGGTATTTTTTGATAGGCGTATGAAGATTCAGTTTTCCCTGTTCCGCAGCCTGCAAAATTAAAATAGCGGTAACCTGTTTGGAATTTGACATGATTTCAAAATGATCATCAGTTCGTAAAGGGATTTTATTTTCGAAATCTTTATAACCGTTAGCTTTCAGATAGTGTACTTTTCCTTTTTGAGCCACCAAAACAACACCATTGAACTGTATCGGACTGGATGCGGTGATAATACTGTCGATTTTATAAGTGTAAGCGTTTTGTTTCTGAGCTGCTGCAGTAATAGACAACACTATAGAAAATACACCTGTGAAAAATAGTTTTGCGTTGGTCATTATTTATTTTTTATTGCTGAAATTGAGAGATAAATAGTAAAAAATATGCTCATCGAAATCATTTTATGAATGGGATATTTTAAAAATTTAAGACCCCAAATATATCTTTTTCTTTGAACTGTACAAGTAAATATTTTCGTCAATTAATATGAGTGTAAGCATAAACCTGTCAGATAAATACCCTTATTTTTATAGGTCATTTTGATTTTTATATGAAGTAACACTTCAAAATACTGATGGCAATCTATTCAGAAATGTTAATAATCAATTAAATTTCTTTGTTATGGAAAATAGAGAACATAATCACGGAATCGTTTCTTCCGGAGAAGTTGAAAAACATTCAAAACATTCTTCCTCTCCAATGTACGGACAATTTGTGTTGATGGCTTTAGTGATGTTTTGTGCGATGTATATGCTGATGTATGCTATGATAGACAGCCTGAAAAATCTTATTTCCAATATTAATAACCTGTATATGGCTCTGTTAATGACTTCAGTGATGCTTCTCATTGAATTATGGATCATGCGGAAAATGTATACGAGCAGAGCAATAAATTGGGCTATAGTGGTAATTGCCATAGCATCAGGTATTTTTTCCTGGTTCGGAATCAGGGAACAGATGAATGTAGATGACAGGCAGTTTGTAAAAAGTATGATTCCTCATCATGCTGCAGCTATTTTAATGGCTGAAAAGGCACATCTCACCGATCCGCAGCTGATTACCCTGCAGAAGAATATTCTTAAGACCCAATCCGAAGAGATCAAGCTGATGAAGCATAAACTCAGAGAATTTGAAAAGAGGTAGGGCACGAGTGGATTGTAATATGGAAAATTCTCTTGTTTGTAACGCAAAGCTTCTTTTAACTCTTTTCCGGTTTGTAAGATAGCAAAGATGGTATCAATTGTATGATTCTTTCTGAGCGCAAGTAGCATTAGCTTCATCTGCGGCTTTGTCGCTTGCTTTTCTTTCTTTAATGATTATTTTAAATAATAGAACGTTTTGTAATGATCAATAAAAAGGCATCATTTACTTGTAAATGATGCCTCGTCACTGAATATATTTGAATGTAAAATTGTTTTTCGTTTATCTACTCATTCTGCTTGATTTGTGGGTTATTATTAATTTCTTTATTAGGAATCTGAAACCTGAATTTATCAGGGGTCAGATTAAATCGTCCAAAAGTATGATTCGTTCCGGTGTAAACTCTTTCTAACGGAGTGTTTAATCTTTTCATATCAAACCAGGCATAGCCTTCACCCCAGAGTTCTATTCTCTTTTGCAGGACAATTTCATTGATCAGCTCGCTGCCCGATTTTGTTGACAGTGTATAAGCCTGATCTCTTTTTGAAGTAATGTCAAACAATACCTGTCTGGCCTCTGTTTCTCTTCCTTGTCTGGCAAGAGCTTCCGCCTGGATATAATACAATGAGGATGCTCTGATGTAAATATAATCTCCTTCAAAAAGCGTAGGATCCTTAAACTTCCAACTTACATAAGGCGGATAATTTTTTGTTTTTCCATTAAAGGTATAAGTAGCAGCCTGACTTCCGTTGAATACTTTCTTACGGTAATCCGTTGCCGGAATAGCTTCATAAAGTCTTTTGTCTATCAGCTTACGGATCTGTGCTGCTCCCGCATATCCTTCATTGGTATTATCAAACATGGAGAAGAAAGATGCGTAATAATTTCCGATACTCATCGTGGAAATCGTATTATGAAAACCCCATATTACCTCAGGATTATTGATGTTGGAAAATCCGGTGTTGGTATAATCATCTTCGGTCATAAGGGCAATTCCCTGTTTACTTTCCTGAGCGTATTGGGCTGCTTTGATATAATCTCCTGTTTCCAGAAATATTTCTGCAGCAATAGCTTTAGCAGTTTTTTGGTCTATCTGGGCTCTGGACGGTCGGGCATACGTATCCAGAAGCGAAATAGATTCTTCTATGTCTTTTTTGATTTGTGAATAAACCTCAGCAACAGATGATCTTGGAAGTCCCTGGCTTGGGTTAGTTGCTGTAAGAACCAATGGAAGTCCGGGCTCAGACTGGTGGCCGTTATAATCATTAGCGTAGAAACGAACCAGATAAAAGTAGGAGTAAGCTCTTAAAGCGAGCAGCTGTCCTGCAATCGCTCTGTTTTTTGCATTGGCAGTTTTATCCAGTCCATCAAGCAATTTGTTGATCACAAATATTCTTGCATAAAAAGTGGTCCACACAATTTCAGAAGCAATATTGCTGGCATTGGTAGCTTCATAATTATAAAACATACCCAGATGCTGGTTAGTAGACTGGATCACATCATTAGACATCAGGTCGGCACCCGCTTTGATGCCCATAATTCCGAAATCCGAGTGAACGGTAGTACCGCCAGCACCATTGCTGCGAAGATCAAGATAGACGCCACCCAGAATTTTTTCCGGGCTATTGGCATCATTATTTAATTGTTCACCGGAAATGTCTCCTTCCGGCAATGTATTGAGATCATTGGCACAGCTGGTAGCCAAAAAGCTTATGGCTGCCGCTGTTATAAAGTATTTTATTGTGTTCATTCCTGTTTTTTAAAAATTAAGTTTAAACCCTAAAGAGACGCTCGACAACAGAGAATATCGGTATGAATCTGAAACTCCCGTCAGCGAAGCTCTCGGATCATAGCCTTTTCTCTTGGACCATAGGTACAGATTGTTTCCTGTAACATAGATTTTCAGACCAGATAAGCTTGCCTGTTGTGCAAACCCGTCAGGAAGCTGATAGGAGAGGGTTACATCCTGAAGGCTGATATAATCTGATTTGATCAGATACAACGTTGAATTTCCGTTCTGGTTCGTAGCCGTAAGATCTACCCTAGGTAAGGCAGCCGTTGGATTTTCCGGAGTCCATGTTTTATCCAGATCCGTTGAATAGTTAGAACCATAGCTGTCAGAATGGAATAAGCTTCTGTAGATATCATCATAGCCATATCCTCCAAACTGGTAAGCAAAATTCACTGCAAGATTAAATCTTTTATAGCTGAAATCTGTCCCGAATCCTCCATATACCTTTGGAATAGCAGACTTTCCGGTATTGTAATCAGTAGCTTCCTTATAATTATTGGTTACCGTTCTTTCTTCCTGTTTGGTGGTAGGATTGATCGTTGTACGATACCATAAAGCATCACCATTCTCAGGATTTACTCCTGCAAATTCTTTCAGGAAATAGGTATAGCGGTCTCCACCTTCTGTCAGGATAAATAAACCTGAAACAAGCCCTGTATTTCTCTGTTCGGCCGGTAATCTCGTAATCTTATTTTTGTAATGAGTGGCATTCGCATAAAAACTCCACTGGAACTCATCTCCGCGAAGGATATCCACACTTAGATTAGCCTGAACACCTCTGTTGGTCATATCTCCGATGTTTCCGTATTTCACATATGAACCTGCATTGGATGGAGGAAGAGGAAGCGTATAAATCATATCCGAAACTTTCCTTTCAAAATAATCAGCATTCAGGTTAATTCTGTTTTTTAAAAGGGAAATTTCAAAACCGGCATTCAGATTTTTGGATGTTTCCCATTTTAAATCCTTATTCCCTTGTTTTTTTAATGATAGAACAGGTTTGTCATTCCCGAAATTATTGATTCCGTAGATATCCTGATAAGCATAATAGTCTCTGTTAGAACCTCCTAAAAGGATGTTGTCATTTCCCTGCTGGCCGTAAGAAGCTTTTAATTTTAAAGAATTAATAATGCTGTTGTCCTTAAGAAAATCTTCCTTTGCGATATTCCAGGCGAGTCCCAGCCCATAGAAATTTCCCCATCTGCTTTCCGGGGAAAATACAGAAGAACCGTCTCTACGGATATTGGCATTGAAGAAATATTTACCGTCGTAATTATACAAGAGCCTTGTGAAATACCCTTCTACAGCATATTCGTAACCGCTTCCTGATAAACCTGTAATTTTTACGGCATTATCAAAAGCTTGTGAGTCAGGTAATAAAAGCTGCTGTTTTGATCCCGAGAATCCATCATCTTTGATCTTATTCAGTTCATGTCCTACAAGGAGATTGAAGCTGTGATTCCCCAGCTTTTTCTGATAGGTAAGCAACTGCTGATGGTTCAGTGTATATTTAAAATTGGAGCTTTGCGAAATAGTTCCTCCCACAGAAGATGAAGTTCCTCCTTCCGTATTTCCGAACTGAAGGTTTCTGGTATTTTCAAGATAGGTTCCAAAATTATAGGTAAAATCCAGTCCTTTGATGATTTCATAATTTAAACCAAGATTAAGATTGGTTACATTACTTACGATCTGTGATTTATTCTTCTGAAGGTTACCCACAGGGTTTTCAAATACGGCATAAGATCTTGTAGCACCGTTAGGTCCCTGGCCGTCTCCATAGTCATATAAGGCATTGCCGTAGCTGTCATAAAGCCTCTGATAGTTATTGTCCCTTAAGAAAACTGGGTAAAAAGGAGCTATATTTCTGGCAAACTGGAAAGGGTTGGAAAAACCTCCCGTCTCCCCGAAATCCTGCTTACTGTACGTATAGGATAGCGCACTGGTCAGCTTCAGTTTGGAAGTGATGGAATAGTCTACATTAGATCTGATCCCGAACCTTTCAAAACCTGAAGAGATCAAATATCCTTTATCATCCAGATAATTAAGAGAAGTATAGGATTTTACCTGATCACCGTTAGCATTGATTCCCACTGTTGCTTCCCTTCTCAGGGCAGGTCTGAAAAGCAGTTTCTTCCAGTCGTCCTGATACAAAAGCTTAGCGTCAGGATTGAAAGAACCATCAATTGAAATCAGCTGATTGAAAGCTACATTATAGACATTATATCCCAGTTTGGTCAATGCAGCCAGTCCCACATCGTGTGGCGAAGGGCCGGAAGGAACTGCTCCCGGTTGTTTCAGCCTTGCAATTTCGCCGATTCTTGCTCTGTTATAATAAGCCGTATAATAATCCTGAGGAGACGTGTAGACCGAATAATCTTCAATAGACCTGAAGTTGACACCCGTTTTTACATCGGCCTCAATACTTATTCCTTTGCTTTTTCCCCTTTTGGTATTCACAATAATTACCCCATTGGCACCTCTGGAACCATACAAAGCATTCGAAGAAGCATCCTCAAGAAAAGAAATACTTTCAATGTCTGATGCGGCAATACTGTTCAGGTTTCCGCTGTACGGAATACCATCCAGTACAATTAACGGATCGCTGGATGCGTTGATAGAGCCAATTCCTCTCATTCTGATAGTAGGCTGGGAACCCGGCTGGCCGGAAGAAATCACCTGTACTCCCGCTACTTTTCCTCCAATTCCTTGAAGAATATTTCCGTTTTGAAGATTAGAAAGATCCTTAGCCTTCAACGACTGTACAGATCCTGTAATCTCTTCTTTTTTCTGCTTTCCAAAAGCCACCACCACTACTTCTTTGATGGAGGTTTCTTGGGAAAGACTGTCTTTGCTTTGGGCAAAACCATATTCCGCGAACAGGAGTAAGGCCAATACACCAAGCTTGCATTGTTTCTTTTTCATTATATTAATCTAGGTTTAAACTGAATTGTATATTACTGCTGATCTCCTGTTAAAAAATGTGACTTTCCGCCTCCTTTTTCAGGGAGGTTATAAAAAACGGATAGTAAAATTACAGGAGATGTACCCGGATGAAAGAAGCCTTGAACTCTCTGGCTTTAATTCCTACAGTAATGAATGTATCTCTTAAAAGTTAGCACATCATCATCATGCACATCATATCAAAGCACATATCTTGAGAAATACAGTGGTGCTGTGAACAGGCAGGCTTTCCATAACACATTTGTTGTGCAGGAACGGTCGCCATAAAAGTGCATAGGTAAGAATTAAAGGTATTCTTATTCATGAGAATAGAGTTTATTTTTTTAACTGGGTCAAAATTATTTAATAATTCACAAACCCAGGTAAAAGACAGGTATGAGATAAATCATATTAACCTACTAATTTAGTAGACTAATTAATTTTTATCAAATAGAGTTAGTTTATTTATTTGTAAATCAACTGGTTGTATTGTTGTGTGAAATGTTAAAAAATGATAAAAAAGTTATATTTCAAACAGTGAATTAAAATTAATATTATAAGTCTATTGATTTTGTAGACTTATTGTCTGTTTTATAGGCTTACTAATGATAAAATTGGTATCAGGAGCTTTATCCTGCTATTCGCTCATACTCCTCGCACCTGGCTGAATCCACTTCCTGCTGTGGGGTAACCGCTGCTATCAGGGCTAAGGAAGGTTGAATTATAAGTGATAAATGATAATTGATGAATGATCGATCATCAGTTATCAATCATCAATCATGATACAAGATCCCCAAATATCTGCGTCCATCCCTGAAATGTGTGGTAACAAACCAATAAAAAAAGAAGCCTGCCTTCCGGCAGACTCCTATAAAAACAAGATTGAAAAGAATGTTATTGTTTGCTAATGTCCGGGACCTCCAGTGGAGCCTGGTCCCAACCGCCACCCAGTGCTCTGTACACAGCAACACTCGCTTTAAGTTGGTTTACTTTCTTTTCTACCAGCTCAAATCTGGATTCCAGTGCATCACGTTGAGTCAGTAAAACTTCCATATAATCAGCACGGGCATATTTGAACAGGTCATTGGAAATATCTATAGACTTGGTTAAGGCATTTACTTCCTTCGTTTTAATATTCACACTGCTTTCCAGATTATGAATTTTAGATAACTGATTGGCAACCTCAATATAAGCTCCCAACACAGTCTGCTCATAATGATATACCGCCTGAATCTGTTTCGCGTTGGCGTTATTGTAAGCCGCTTTAATCGCTCTCCGGTTGATCAGAGGAGCGGTAAGTTCTCCCGCAAGAGAAAACAGAAACGATTGAGGTTTGATGATGTACAAGGGATTAAAAGCCTGTAACCCAACTCCTGCAGAAAGATCAAGAGAAGGGTAGAACCTTGCTTTGGCTACTTTAATATCAAGCTTGGCAGCAGCCAGTTCATACTCAGCCTGTTTAATATCCGGGCGGTTTTCCAAAAGTTCAGAAGGAATACCTCCATACACGGCCTGCGGAACTACAGAATCAAAAGAATCCTGACTTCTTTCCACAGATTGAGGAAATCTTCCCACCAGATAATTGATCTTATTTTCAGTTTCAACAATCTTCTGCTGGATGTCATACTGCATGCCCTGAGTTTTCAGAACCTGAGCTTCAAATCTCTGCACAGCCAGTTCATTGGATCTGGCATTCTTTTTTAATTCTTTGATAATATCCAGCGCATCATTCTGAATTTTGATATTCTGATTCAAAATAACCAATTCATTATCCATGGCCAGCAGCTCATAATAAGAATCTGCTATCTCAGAAATGAGATGGGTCGTCATGAAATTCTTTCCTTCAATGCTCGCAAGATACCTTTGTACCTGTGCTTTTGTAGCATTATGAAGTTTTCCCCAGATATCGGTTTCCCACTGAGCCTGAGCACCAACTCCAAAATCAAATAAAGGTTCCGGCATTTCTCTGCCGGGTTCTATTTCAGTATTGGCTTCCATCGCTCCGATATTGGTGTACCGGCTTACTTTGTCTACGCCGGCGCCTGCTTTTAAACCTACAGACGGAAGATATTCCCCTTTCTTGGCTTTGATTTCATTTTTAGACATTTCAATTTCCTGAAGAACAATATTCAGTTCCTGATTATTCTGAAGAGCCTGGGTAATCAACTCCTGAAGATGCGGATCACTGAAATATTCATTCCACTTCATTTTTCCGGTATTGATAGTGTCATTTTCTGCTGAACCGTATTTTTCAGGGACGGTTTTATTTTCAGCACGCTGTACAATTTCGATAGGTTTACAGGCAGTAAGACTTAATAAGACGACTGCCAGACCTGCATATTGATATATTTTTCTTTTATTCATAATGGATCATGTCTTCGCTTAATGGAGATTCATCTTCGTCTTTAATCATTTTTTTACCGTCAGACCACTTGGCAAATATGTAGTAGAGCCCCGGAATTACAATCACTCCGAATAGCGTTCCTATCAGCATTCCTCCCAATGAAGAGGCACCGATGGTATGGTTTCCGATAGCTCCGGCACCTCTTGCAAAAACAAGCGGAACCAATCCCGCAATAAACGCAAAAGAAGTCATCAGAATCGGTCTGAAACGGGCTTTGGAGCCTTCTACAGCAGCTTCAAGAATAGAATCTCCTGCCTGACGCCTTTTCACGGCAAATTCTACAATAAGTACCGCATTTTTACCTAATAATCCGATAATCATGATCAATCCCACTTGTGCATAGATATCATTTTCAAGTCCCATCGCTTTTAATAATAAGAAAGACCCGAATACTCCTACAGGCAGTGAACAAAGTACCGCAAATGGAATAAGGAAGCTTTCATACTGAGCCGCCAGTACCAGATACACAAACACAAGAACAACAAGGAAAACATAGATCGCCTCGTTACCACGCTGAGCCTCATCGTAAGACAATCCTTCCCATGCCACTTTGTATCCGTGGGGAAGTGTTTTGGCAGCGGTTTCGTTGATGGCCTGAATCGCATCTGCTGTAGTATATCCAGCAGCAGGAAGCCCACGGATTGCTGCTGAATTGTACATGTTGTAACGCGTAATTTCGTTAGGCCCCTGAGTCTTTTTCATGGTCATGAATGCCGAATAAGGAACCATTTCATCACGGTCATTTTTCACATACAGATTCATAATATCCGTTGGAAGCCTTCTGAATTCCGGAGATGATTGTACATACACTTTGAAGAACTGCCCGAAACGGATAAAGCCCTGTTCATAGGTACTACCGATCAGAATGTTGAGGTTGTCCATCGCTTTCCCGATAGAAACGCCTTTCTGCATCGCTGCATTATTATCGAATACCAGTTCGTACTGAGGATAATTAGCCGCAAAGAAGGTGAAGACTCCTGAAAGTTCCTTACGTTTTTTAAGCTGTGCAATGAAGTCTTTATTGGCCTTGTCAAATTCCTGGTAATCGGTCGTTCTGTTCAGGTCAAGAAGTCTCATAGAGAAACCTCCCGAAGATCCGAACCCCGGTACAGCTGGTGGTTCAAAGAATTCAATGGTTGCTCCGAGATCTTTGGATTTTTCTTCCAGTTCTTCCATGATTTCTTTTACAGAATGATCACGGTCGTTCCAGCTTTTAAGGTTAATCAGACAGGTTCCTGCATTCGAACCACGTCCTTCCGTCATGATTTCATACCCTGCCAGCGATGATACAGATTCCACACCGTCTACGCCCATACAGATTTTCTGTAATGTTCTGGAAACCTTATTCGTTTGTTCCAACGTAGAACCCGGAGGTGTCTGGATGATGGCATAAATAGTTCCCTGGTCTTCATTCGGGATAAATCCACCGGGAAGTACTTTATTGATCACCACAATTCCAGCACAGAAAGCGATCAGGATTCCCCATGTTACCACCTTTCGGCTCACAATTTTTCTAAGGAATGAAGCGTATTTTCCTGTTATTTTATCAAACCCGCTGTTAAATGAGTCTAAAGCTTTGGTGAAAATATTGACTTTCTTAGGCTTTCCATGATGGTTTTTTAACAGCATTGCTGCCAAAACCGGAGTCAGAGTAAGCGCTACTACTGCTGAAATCACAATAGAACTTGCCATGGTAATCGAAAACTGACGATAGAAAGTTCCCACCGGACCTGTCATAAATGAAATAGGAATAAACACGGCTACCATCACGGCTGTAATCGCAATAATAGCCCCTGCAATTTCACCCATTACTTCTTTTACGGCTTTGTAAGGCGAAATATTACTGTCTTCCATCTTAGCGTGAACGGCTTCAATTACAACAATTGCGTTGTCAACCACAATACCGATCGCCAATACCAATGCGAAAAGGGTAACAAGGTTGATGGTTAATCCGAAGAACTGAATCACAAAGAAAGTTCCGATCAGAGAAACCGGCACGGCAATAATAGGAATCAGCGTAGAACGCCAGTCGCCAAGGAAAATGAAAACCACGATGGCAACCAGGATAAATGCATCTCTCAGGGTATGCATTACCTGCTCAATAGAAGCATCCAGGAATTGTGAAACGTCATAACTGATTTTATAATCAACCCCCGGAGGGAAGTTTCCTTTCATTTCTGCCAGTTTTGCTTTCACATCCCTGATCACATCATTCGCATTACTTCCATAGTTTTGTTTTAGAACGATAGATGCGGAAGGATGCCCGTCAAGATTGGAATAAATATCAAAGAATTCACTTCCCAGTTCTACCTTGGCAATATCTTTCAGTTTCACATTTTCTCCTTCAGCATTGGAACGAACGATAATATTTTCATATTCTTCCGGCTTGTTGTATTGCCCTTTATAAGTCAGTACATATTCCAGAGACTGTGCTGCAATACCAGAACTTTGCCCGATTCTTCCCGGACGTCCTATGATACTTTGCTCACCAATAGCTTTCATCACCTCATCTACCGAAATAGAATACGCACGCATACGGTCGGGATTCAGCCAGATACGCATGGCATACCTGCGGCTTCCCAGGATCTGAGATTTTGCAATCCCATGGATACGGTTGATTTCCGGAATGATATTCACCATAGAGTAGTTGTACAGGAATTTTTCATCCATACTTTTATTCGTACTGTAAAGATTCACGTACATCAGCATGCTGGGCTGAATCGGGTTGACAACAACGCCTTCTTTCTGTACCAGTTCCGGTAATAAAGGCATTACCTGGTCCACTCTGGTTTTTACCAGAACTACCGCCTCATTGGGATCGGTTCCGGGATCAAAGACAACGTTTACGGTAGCTTCTCCGGCACTGGTGGCATCGGTAGTGATGTAACGCATTCCCTGAACACCATTGATGGCATTCTCAATCGTAATCAATGATGATTTTACCAGTACATCGGCACTTGCTCCTGGATAGGCAATAGAAACGGCTACGGTGGTAGGGGCAATTTTTGGAAACTGTTCCGTAGGAAGCTGCTTCATCGCAATCCCTCCCAAAAACAGGATGACAACCGATATCACAATAGCGAAAACCGGTCGGTGTATTACTTTTTTAAACATAATGCTGCTTTTGGGTTACTCGGCGTACAGATCCAGGTTCGACATTACTTTTTCAGGCTTTTGGTACTTTGAGCTGATCTTCTGGTTTTCCTGAACCAATCTAAGCCCTTCCAAAAGGATTCTGTCATCCTTTCCAAGTCCTGAAGAAACTACATAAATATGAGGTAATTCAGCTGCTACTTTTATTTCTCTTGCATGTACTTTACCGTCTTTACCGATGACATAGACATATTTCTTTTCCAGCTCTTCGAAAGTGGCTTTCTGTGGAATCATCATCGCATTGGCATAAGGCGATGTAATGACGATATTTCCGGTTTCTCCGTATCTCAGCAGTCCTTTGGGATTCGGGAAAGTAGCCCTGTAAGCGATATTTCCTGTTTCATTGTCAAAATCAGACTCTATGGTTTGTACGATACCATCTTGTGTAAACTCTTTGCCATTGGCCATTCTTAAACGTACATGCAATGGATTGTTATCTTTTTTTGCATCCATCTGGTTAAGATATTCAGCTTCCGGAACATTGAAATACACCCACATTTTGCTGTTGTCGGAAAGTTCTGTTACCAGTTCACCTTCATCTACAAGACTTCCTTTTCTTACGTGTAATTTTCCTACAATTCCGGTAAAGGGAGCCCGGATTTCTGTAAATCTCAAATGGGTATTCATTGAAGAAAGTTCAGCCTGGGCTTTTTCATATCTTGCCTTAGCCATCGCCATTTCCTGAGGGGCAACGATGTTTTTGTCTGAAAGATTTTTGGTATTCTGATATTCAATTTCAGCATATTTGGTTTCCGCTTTGGCACGGTTTACATCAGATTCATAAAGATTAGGCATGATTTTGAACATCAGCTGTCCTTTCTGTACAAACTGTCCTTCATCTACATAAATAGACTGGATGTATCCTTTTTCCTGAGCACGAAGCTCAATGTGATTAATAGAACGGATCTGCGCAACATAATCTTTGTTCACCAAAGTATCTTTTATAAGCGGGCTTGTAACGTTGAATGAAGCTGCTTCTGTTTTTTCCTTTTTCTCAGATTGACAGCCTACAAACAGGAGAATAAGGCACAAGTTGATATACATGAGACTTTTCTTGACCATGATAAATATTGTTTTTATAATAATTTATAATTGAAAAAATAGTGTTACCGACTCTCATAACAGCGTATGAAAGCAGATAAGATTTTCGAAAAATTAGAATAAAATCACAGTCGGATGACCCTGTACTGGATGTACAGATCATCATGTAAAGTTTTTAAATGTTCTGACTGAGCAAGTGAAACAGCAATTTGTCTGTTGTGAAATGTAGTGACAAAGCCTGAAATAAGATGCCAGAAACCATCTTTGAAAAGGGCAAGAAGCTCGGTAGAATCAGAGGTCTCTACATTGTCGTCATTTTCATTGTCATTTTCAGAAAGATTAGCTCTGATTTTGTTGTAGCGGGGATGGCTGATATTGTAAGCATCATGAGCTTCATTATTGGTAAGAAAAGCAAAAGATTCTTTAAAGCTCTTTTTCTCGTGAACAAGAAGATCCGTAGTAAAATGAAGATCAGAAGAAATATCAGTTGAAATATACTGCTGAATTTGCCCGTAATACCATCCTAAAATGGTAAGCAACGCAAATAACAAACTGTATAAATATTGATAAAATCTTTTCCGCATCCCAGAGGCAAAGGTAGGTAAAGTTCAAAATAGGTGCAACCGTTAAAGATTAAAAAAGTGTTAAAAAGTAAGCTGTTTCATTGAAAAATTCATCTTTTCACGAAGTTTCCTTTTTGGCTAAGAAGTAGATAGATTCAGCGAAGTCTTCCTGATGAACATTTTGGAATTTTACACCAACAAAAAATAAGAAAATGAATATAGTTTTAACAGGTTCCATCGGGAACATCGGAAACCCTCTTACAAAAGAATTAGTAAACAAAGGACATGAGGTCACAGTGATCAGCAGTAATGAAAAGAGAAGAGAAGCTATTGAAGCGTTAGGGGCAAAAGCAGCCATAGGGAGTATGTTTGATCCTGATTTTCTCACCGAAACATTTACCGGAGCAGATATTGTTTATCTGATGGAAACCATGGAGGCAGCAGGTGACCTGTTTGATAAAAATGTCGATTTTATCGGAAAAATCAGTGAAATTGGCCGTCATTATAAGACGGCTGTGGAGCGTTCCGGTGTAAAGAAAATTATCCATCTCAGCAGTATCGGAGCACATACGGACAAAGGGACAGGTATCATTGTGTTTCATCATCATGTAGAGCAGATTCTGAAGGAGCTTCCGGATGATGTTGCTATTAAGTTTATTCGTCCGGTAGGCATTTATTTCAATATGTTTTCATTCATCAGTACAATTAAAAACAAGGGTGTCATTATTTCCAATTGGGGTGGTGATCGAAAAGAACCGTGGGTTTCTCCATTGGATATTGCAGCGGTTGTAGCGGAAGAAACAGAAAAATCATTTGAAGGAAGAACGGTACGGTATGTAGCGAGTGATGAAGTTTCTCCTGATGAAATTGCGAAAGCTTTGGGTGAGGCAATCGGTAAGCCGGATCTTCAGTGGAAAGTGATTGCAGATGAAGAGCTATTGAAAAACTGGCTGGATATCGGTTTCAATGAACAGGTGGCTAAAGGTTTTGTAGAAACTCAGGCAAGTCAGGGCAGCGGAATTCTATACGAAGATTATCAACAGCATCAACCTGTTTTAGGAAAAGTAAAACTTGCAGATTTTGCAAAAGAATTTGCTGAAGCCTATCAAAATGATGAAGGGTAAACAGTGAACCACAAAAGTCACAAAAGTTTCTAAGCCTTTTAGTAAGACGAAGAGCATATTCTTACTCTGAAAAGTACACTTAAGAATAAAAGAACGGACTACTTTAACCACAAACATCTGTGCAAATCTGCGCCATCTGCGGGAAAATATAAACCACAAAAGTCACAAAAGTTTTTAATCTTTTAGTAGGACGAAGAGCATATTCTTACGCTGAAAAGTACACTTAAGAATAAAAGAACGGACTACTTTAACCACAAACATCTGTGCAAATCTGCGCCATCTGTGGTAAAATATAAACCACAAAAGTTTAAGCAATATCCATGAAAAAATGGCAGCATTCACTGTAAAACAATTTGTAATTTTATGATATGGAAAAACGGGCTGTAAAAAGAATAAAGACCATCACAGAATTTCACCGCTCGAGAGGATTACCGCCTCCTGAACATCCGTTGATCAGTGTGATTGATTATAAAGACGTAAGACGGCCAGCTGATATTGGTGAAGTTAACTGGATGCTGGATTTTTATCAGATTTCTTTAAAAATTGGCATAAATGGGAAGCTGAAGTACGGTCAACAGGAATATGATTTTGATGAAGGAACACTGTTTTTTATCTCTCCAAACCAGATTTTCAGAATTGAAGCAGATCCTAAAATACAGGAAAAACAATCCGGATGGATGCTGTTGATTCATCCAGATTTTCTTTGGCATACTTCACTGGCGAAGACCATAAATCAATATGATTTTTTTGAGTATTCAGTGAATGAAGCTTTATTTCTTTCAAAAAAAGAAGAACTTACCATCAATGGAATTATAGAAAATATTGAACTGGAATATCATTCGGTGATCGATAAATTCAGTCAGAATATTATCATTTCCCATATTGAAACCTTGCTGAATTATTCCGAAAGGTTTTATGAAAGACAGTTTATCACCAGAAAAATAACCAATCATACCATTTTAAATCGTTTAGAAGTTATACTGCATGATTACTTCAATAACAATGATCTGATATCGGAAGGTTTACCTACAGTTCAGTTTGTTGCTGGTGAGCTTGGAATTTCTCCCAATTATCTCAGCCGGTTATTGAAAACACTTACCGGACAAAGCACTCAGCAATTCATTCATGATAAACTGATTGAAAAAGCGAAAGAAAAACTCTCTACTACCAATTTATCCGTGAGTGAAATTGCATATGAATTGGGTTTTGAACATCCGCAATCCTTTACCAAACTGTTTAAAAATAAAACCAATCTTTCTCCTCTGCAGTTCAGAGCTTCTTTTCAGTGAGGGATTAAAAAATAAATTATAATAATTCTATAGCATTGATGTTGTAGACTCTTTTGTCTACTGTTTAATTTCATTTTATGCTCATTCACAGAAACAATTAACGTATAATAATGACTTGGTGACTTTAAAAATTAATATTATTTTTGAATTAGCTTTATTTTGCACAATTTTTGCTGTAAAAAGCTACTTTTAACGGTTAAAGCATAACCGATAGTACAAAAAACTCCTCCAATATTTATTATGATGAAAAAATACCTTATTTATATATCACTTTTTGGAGCACCCTTATTTTGGGGGCAAGGTAAAGTGACTGAAAAAACTGCATACCAACAGAACCTGACATTATCAGAGACAGAAAATGCTGCAATGGCATTTGATGCTGATATAAAATTGTCTGATGAAGAAATCAATTTGGATAAAAAACTATTCCAGATTCGTAAACAGTTTCTCAGTGATTCGGAAGCGAAGAAAATATCTTTATATAACAGCTCTTTTAATGAATTAAAGCCATTAATAGAAAGCAGCAGGCTGTTTGAAATTCTTCAGACAATGCCGAAAGGAGGCCTGCTGCATACCCATAGCGGTGGAATCACAGACGTAAGATGGATTATTTCAACAGCCAGAAAATATACTGAATGCTATGTTTATGATCAGAAAGATAACGATCAGTTTATTTCCGGGCAGCTGGCTTTTTTTGAAAAAGGAAAAGTCCCGAACGGATTTGTAAACCTTGATAAAAAGCTCACTTCAAACCCTGGTTTTGAAAAAGAACTGGAGGATCTTCTTACGTTGAAACGTGACAATCTTTGTTCTTACACCAATTATTGGATTGAATTTGAAAAACGTTTTAAACGCATCAGTTTATTGCTTCCGTATCGTCCTTTCTTTAAAGAATATTATCTGAAAGGATTTCAGGATTTGATCAAAGATAAAGTTCAGCACGTAGAAATAAGATATATCTTTGATGAACTTTATGATTTTCAACATGGAAAATATCCTTTGAAAACATCCATTACAGATCTGCAGGACATTCTTAAAAAAGTACACCAGTCAGATCCGCAGTTTACCCTGAAACTGATCTATTCGAGTTTTAAATTCTTAGATAATGACAACATTGAAAAGCAGCTGGAAACGGCATTTGAAATGAAAAAAGAATTTCCGGATATGATCTCAGGCTTTGATCTTGTAGCAGATGAGGCAGCGGGACATCATATCAGTTTTTTTGAGAAAAGCTGGGCCAAAATGAACGGACTTAGTAAAAAATACGGAGTAGAACTTCCTCTTTTCCTTCATGCAGGCGAAAGTACTTCTATCCTCAATAAAAATATTCTGGATGTTGTGCCGCTAAACAATAAGAGAATTGGTCACGGACTGAATCTGATTTATTTCCCAAAAACCATGGAACAGATCAGAAAACAGGATAAGCTGGTGGAAGTAAGTCCGCTTAGTAACCAGATCTTAGGATATGTAAGTGACCTGAGAAACCATCCGGCAAGGGTTTTATTGAGCAATGGGGTACAATGTTCCATCAACAGTGATGATCCGTCTGTGTACGGATATACAGGTCTCAGCTATGATTTTTGGGTGACACAGGTTTATTGGGAACTGGATGTGAAAGCCCTGAAGAAGCTGGTCTTCAATTCTATTAATTATTCTTCTATGAATGATGGTGAAAAAAAGAAAGCAATAACATATCTGAACCAGCAATGGAATGATTTTGTTCAGAAAACAAATCAGAAATTAAATTAATAGGAGTTTTCCTAAAAAATAAGATCGCATTATTGAAGTCAATAATGCGATTTGTTTTTTAATAGCTTCAATTACTTTTTAAACTTTACTTTGGATAACTCCTTTTTTACAGAAGAACCCAACTTTGATGGACTTACTTTAGTCAGAAGCAAAGATTCACAACCATTGAAAATGGCAAAACGTTTTATGGTTTCTACGAAAGGTGTAAGCCATAAATCAAGGTCAATAGTACTGTTTTCAATATGTAGATGGATAAGTTCAAACTTTTTTTCTTTTCTGTGCGCTTTACAGTCAACCCTTCCGATAAACTGATCTCCAAACAGGATAGGCAGACAGAAATAGCCATACTGTCTTTTTTCTTTTGGAGTATAGCATTCCAGACGAAAGTCAAAATCAAAAATCTGTTTGATCCGCTCCCTATGAATAATGGAGTTATCAAACGGAGACAGCAGCCGGATATTGGAATCTTTAAGATCATATGTCTTTTCAAAAAAATCGTTCCGAACAAAGACGGAGGGCAATCCTTCTATTTTGACCTGAGAAATCAAGTTTTCTTCAAGCATTATGTCTAAGACCTTGTTGACATTTTTCTTTACATCATTTCCTTTTCGAAGGTGAGTGATCTGTTTTAACGTCGTAAAGCCATAAGCTCTCAGATTGGTTTTTACCAGATATTCAGCAAACTCAAGTGGAGTAGGTTCTGTAGTATCAATAAAAGATGGCAAAACTCTCTCAGCGAGATCATAAGTTTTCTGCATTCCCGAACGTCCGCTGATCATCAGATCTCCCTGCATGAAAAGTCTTTCCAGAGCCAGCTTGGCAGGTTTCCAGTTCCACCAGCTTCCTGGTGTTTGGCTTTCATTTTCAAAATCTCTTGCTCTTTTAGGCCCTTCATTCCGGATGGTGTCTGTCACATATTCCATCACTTTAGGATCAGCATTGTAGTAACGGGATTCTCCTCTTTTGATCGTCAGCATCTGAGGTAAAACATACCGGAAATCCTTCATGGGAAGATATGAAGCTGCATGAAACCAATATTCAAATACTTTACGTTCTTCTACCAGTTCTTCCAGATAATCGGCCCGGAAATCCGGAATTCTTGTCCAAAGGGTGTGATGATGAGCCCGCTCCACCATAGACAGCGTATCGATCTGGATATATCCAAGATGTTCCAAAGCATTGAGAACAGCCTCTTTTCCGGTTCCGAATGGCGTATTGTGCGTTAATCCCTGACTGTCTAATGTGGCAAGCTTCAATTGTCCTAATGCCAACTTGTTTTTCATATTTTAAATTCAAGAAACATGCTTTATAATGTCTTGGTACTAAGTTGGAATTAATATTACACTTTAGATATTGCCTGGTAGAACCCTGAGGCATTTACGGATATTCCGCCCTGAGGTTTCCAGCCACGGAGGATGTAATCGTTAACTTCCTGTTCTAAATTTTCTAAAATAAAATTGGAAAGTACTTTATAATTCATGATAAGAGATTTTAGTGTATCGAATATACAATTATTCATTCATAGACCATGCAGTCAAATACAGTTTTCTCTTATCGGTCAAGCCTGTAAATAAATTCCTCAATTTCCGTTTGTCTGGCATTGGCAAAACCTTTGTCAGTACCAATTTTCATAAAACCACATTTTTCCAGAACCTTTTGCGAACCCAGATTATCAAAAGCAACCCGTCCAAAAATAGGTCTTGTTGTTTCCAAGACTAGAAAATTCTTTAACGCCGTTGTGGCGACACCTTTTCCCCAGAAATTCTTATCAATCCAATAGGTGATTTCTGCGTCACCCTCCATGATAAATTTGGCAATACTTCCGGCAATTACTGAATCGGCCATAATGGTTTGGTTGTTGACGGTGGGATCGGCCAGTAATTTGGTAAACTTAGCAATGTAAGCTTCTTTATTCGTGGAATCTTTTGATGTAAATGCTGCCAGATGATTGGCTTCATCATCAAGCTGAAAATGAAAAAGAATTTCCAGATCTTCCACTGCGGTCGGCCTGAGTTTAATGTTATAGTGAATATCTTTCATATATGAGATAGGTGTTGGTTGATCTTCAAATATAGACTTTATTTAAGCTATTTAGATAACGGTTAACCTTTAAAAAGAGCTTTGAAGATAAAAATCAAATATTTTTAAAACTTTTGTGGTTTATATTTTCTTACAGATGACACAGATGCTGGTGGTTAAAATAGTACGCTGTTTTTTATACGTACAAATGCGTATAGGTTTCAGTAAAAATACCTGGCTTCAAAATCGGAAATTTATACTCTGAAATCCGGTCTTTTTTCATCGTTACTTTGGTATGTTCAAAAGAAGCTTCAAAACCCTGAACAACGGCAGCATCCGAAAAGCCAGGAAAAGAGTAGGAACCATACCCAAAATTATTATCATGAAAAATCGAGAAAATGTTGCTCCCTTTGTAGAAGCATCACAAATTATTACAGAACTGAAAGACAGAGCCAATGATATTCTTGCAAGTGTTTTAAGTACAGATCTGTCTGCAATTACTATTAATGGAAAAGGAAATTTTCCTTATTACTGGCAGGATCCGTCAAACCTGAAGTTTAATAAAAAAACTTACGACTGGATCTCTTCCAACCTGAGAGCCAATACTGAGCCGGTACAGCTGGATCAGGTATTTACCAATTACTTTATTGATGCTTTTTCAAAAGTCAACTATTCCTTATCTGTAGAAGATACGGCTGTACTGAATGATGCTCATACCAGAGCGACAGATCAGCAAATGGCCCTGCTTAATGCCTGGGTAGCCGCTTATAACACACTTCCTCCAGCTACCGACACCATGCAGCCTATTGATATCATTATGGATAAAATTGCTACAGAGTGGGCGAACCCTGCTACTACTTTGTACCAGATTCAGAAGAGTGATAACCTTGATGCACTACTGAATAAGACACCGGCAAGCGGAAAACCTATTATTCCTGTACTGGCCAATTATCTGGATGCGCTGGGGGCCACTATATCTTTGCAGAATAATGTGACAATGAATAATGGCTACCTATCCAAAGCCTTGAAGAATGTACAGAATCCTAAAAAAGAAAACGGCGGACTGCTCCTGAATGACGACAGTATTTTACCCGCTTTTGAGGTGACCACGCCGCTAAATGAGATTTTAAACGGGCTTAAAAATACTTCTCAGACTGCTCAGATCGATATGGAAGTAAGCCGTGAATCCGAAAGCCGTTTCCGGGTTTCCGTAGAAGGGAAAACGGGTTTTTCTATTCCTATCTTTGATTTCTTTACGTTAGGAATCGGGGGTAATGCCAATTATTTCAGTGAAGATATTGCGATAAGCAAAAACTCAATCAAAATATCTATGATGTTTACAGGGGTTACTCTGGTGAACTTTGGACCAAAAGATTTTAATATTGCCAGCAATATGTACTGGGCATGGTTTGATCCTATCCGCAAAGCACAGATCAACAGCAGAGACAAAGAAGAAGAAAAGCATATTTCAGGATATAAATTTTCTCCGGATCCGGGGATGAAATTCGGACCGGAAGGACCTTTCGGACTCCTGAACGGGGTGGCAATCTCCAATTATCCTACTGTAGAGATCACAGTAACGGGTGAAGATTATAAAAGCATTCAGAAAACCTTTGAACAGTCTACTTCTGCCACACTTTCTTTCTTAGGTATTCCATTGGCAAGCGTTAAAGAATCTACCTATTCTTCCTCCATCTCTGTAGACCAATCAAAATCTACAATCAAGATCACACTCAGTCCTCCGCCAAGTCTGGTGGCTGGAAACAACAGAGATTCCATAGCATGGGTTCTGGGTGCTGTTGTCGATTATCCGGCTGAGGTGGGTGATGATGTCGAACTTCTTAATAATGAAGAGTTGGTAGCGAAGGGCGCTTATCCTAACTACCAGCTGTATAAAGATAACTTCGGAACTACCTATTGTTCTGTGAAAAAAGTGAAATCTCATGCTGTGGGAGCCACATGGGTAAGTGAATGTCTTGCTGCCCATCCGGGAACAAGTCCTGCAGGAAAACCATGGACGAGCCCTAAACAATCCGGGGTGATCTGGCCATAATAAACAAAAATAAGTATAACAAAATAGACTGTCTCAACAAGGCAGTCTATTTTATTAGGTTGATTTCAAAGTATTCTCATTGTGGCAATTTTCAGACTTTTTGCTGGCCTAAACATGGAAACTTTGAAGTATAGGAATGTTTAAAAAACTATTTGACCAGAAGATAGATTCCAACACCAATGGCGGCATAAGCCGTAACGGTAAGAATATCAGCAATAGGCTGTGAGAAGCGTTTTTCTGCAATTCTCTCACTATTGATCTGGTTCTTATGGAATTTCAGACTTTTTTTAGCATTACGAACAGGGTGTGCGACCAGACTGTCTCCTTCCCATCGGTCAACAATGACTTTATAACTGTTGTTATCCACTTCAATTTTAACATTTTTACCGGCGGCCAGTTTCTCCTGAATATTAACAGGAGCAGGTTGTGCGCTCAGACTTTGAGATGCTGGATTTGTACCTGTTATTTCTGTAGAAGGATTATTAGCTATAGCTGTATTCTTTTTAGTACCTTGATTATTGTTGACTGCCGGATCTACAGGCTTTTTTACCTGATAGGTATAGCAACTGGTAAGCGTACATAATATAATGATGAAATAAAGATTCTTTCGCATAAGCCAAATTTAAGAATTAAACGGAATATTTGGGAGTTTCTTTTAAAAGATGATGTTTTTTAATGTAAAAGTCTCCAGATTATTTGGGATAAAGTAAAAGGCAAAGTGTTGTTTTTGCTTTTATCTCTGTTACGTCACCTACGCTACCGCACGATTGCATCGTGTGGTAGCGTAGGTGTTGATAAAATTAAAATTTACAAAAGTGTAAGTTTTTTATATAATAATATTACGGTTTTCCATAATAAATATATCATTATCTCTTATATGTTTGTGCATAAAAACTATATGATACTAACTTTAATTAATATTTCATTCGGTGTTGGTGAATTTTTTTCAACAGTATTTTTAATTTTAATTATTTTATCATTCTCTACATATCTCTACCGGATTTCTAAATATCAGAAGTATCACAAATCTAAATATGCTATTTCATGTCTTTCAATCATGTTAACATTGCATTTAGTTGTATTTCCTTTTTTGTATACCTTAATGCTCAAAAATAATCCGTCAAGCTTTGAATTTAAAACTGCTATTCATGATAATAGAAAACAAATAGTTTTGAATGAATGGACTGAAGACTCTAAGAATATTCCTTATGAGATTAAATATCTTGAAAATATTAAACTCTCAAATAATAAAATCCTAAACAGACAATTAAATGAATTAAAGAAATTAACTTTTACAGAAGGTAGTATAATACATTCAGATATTAATTTAAATATTACTGGTAGAGATTTTATGGCTACTGTTTATGTATTTGACAAAAATGGTATTTTAAAAAAGAAGTTAGGTAGAAGTGGGAGCCATGTGGAATTAGACTCTATGAAATTTGGAAGTTTAATTAATCATGATATTAACTACCTTAAAAAGGAACTTAACTATTATAAAGTTAAAAAGACTGAATTAGACAGAAATAATTTTTGGACTTTTGCAACATTACTTCCATATAGTATATCCTCAATATTTACAGGAAATATGTCTCCATTAACACCAATGGCTAATATATTATACACTCTTCATTATATTATAATTTATTGCATTGGGATAGGAGTTTTCCTTCATTTTTTAATTGTAAATCTGGAATTAATTATTAGAAATCGGAAAGTTTAATATTAATTACTTTAGTAATGATAGTTGTAAATGTTACTGGTACTCAATTTTGGTAAGCTTAAATAAATAAATAAATAAATAAATAAATAAATAAATATGGAAAAAGGACCCTTTTCCCTTTACGATTTTATCGGATATTTTATCCCAGGAGCTTTAGTACTATATCTTGTATTTTTTTGGATAGATGTAGATCCAAAATATTTTTCTGATAAATTTTATTTGAATAATGAGAAAAAAAATAGTGAAATACCTTTGTATATGATTACTTTTTATGTAATTATTGCTTACTGTTTAGGGCATTTTCTTAGCTTTTTTTCAACATTAACAGTTGAAAAATATACTGTACGATTTTATGGATATCCTTCGCGAAATTTATTGGCAATTAATGAAGAGAAAAGAACTACTATTGGGATGAGTGCAATTACAAGAGAAAATATAATTAAGAATTTTAGTTTAATTTTTATATTACCATTAATTATTTTTGATTCCATATTGTATATTTTGAAATATAAGCATAAGTACTTGGAGCAAATTTTTAAGCCATATAGGGAATTAATTAGTAATAAAATAAATAAAGTTTTTCGAAGAATCGGATATGTTGGAAATGTCGTGGATATTAGTGATAATAATTATCATCAATTTTTGATTCATTATAATTATGAATATACTCAAGAACATAGTTTCAAATTAATGAATTATGTTGCTATATATGGTTTTCTTAGAGTAATAACACTAATAAGTTCTACTTATTTATATTATTTGATTTTTTATTTTTGTATAAATTATTCAATTGAGTTGAGTTTTGAAGCTTTAATAGGTGCATTTATAATTTTTGGAAAACTATTCTTTTTTGGACTTATAACTTTTATCTTTTATTTGGGATACTTAAAATTTTATAAAAGATATACTTTAGAAAATTTGATGTTGGTTTTGATACTTAAAAAGCCTTAAGAAATATTGGTAAGGAATATCTATTTGTAAAATGTGATTCCCTGACGCTGTCGCAAGATTACATCGTGTAGCTTTATTTTAATTACTGTTTAATGGAAAATATAAGTGATGAATTGTGATTATAAATTTCACAATCCTGAAAAGATAATAGATCATAGAGTTATAAACCAACAGAGTAATTAGCCAAAAATTAATTGTGTACATCAAAATCCGGTAGCAGCAGGTTTAGTTTTCCGTGCAGAAGATTATAAATATAGTATTGCAACAGATTATTCTGATAAAAAAGAACATATTGTTGGCTTTTATTTATAATAATTAAAGACCACCCGAAAGAATTTGTGTGAAAAACTTAATGGGGAAACTGAAACAGGTCTGTCATTTTTTTCAGATCTATCGTTAGAAGCAGTTGAAACATACTACAAATTATCCTGCTTATATGACGTATATAATGGATAGATGTATCATTGGTGTATTAATGATCTGTTAAAAATGCATGTTTGATGTAGTTGTATTTTGTTGGTATATCTTTTATCTCTCTACTTTTGCGGCAACAAAATGATCAAATGATGAAAAAAAAAATTCTATCACTTGGAGGCATTATACTCAGCCTTCAGGTGTTCTCGCAAGTAGGTATTAATACGCCAAATCCCCAGGCCAGCCTGGATGTTGTAGGTAAGCCGACATCTACAAATGTATTCGATGGTATTATTGCTCCAAGAATTACGGGGGCACAGCTCAGAGCAAAGACCTATACCCAAAAACAGCAAGGAGCGATGGTATATGTAACTGCTGCTGATACAGCTCCCGGCGGGCAGACTACAGAAGTAACCAGCACAGGGTATTTTTATTTTGACAGCAACTTGAACCGCTGGCAAAAACTGAATTCTGGAACGATCGCCGTAGGGGATCCCACAGCAGATGCCTTCATAGATGATCCGGCCAATACAATGGTAAAATTAGGAGCAGCCTCTACCGGAACTGCCAGAACTTTAAACACGGATTTCGTTATTAAAGACAACGGAAGAGTAGGGATAGGAACGCAATTGCCTGATGCAGCCCTGCATATAAAAGAAAACGGAAATGCTGATAGTAATCAGCTGAAAGTTCAGTCAACCAATAGCTCTCCATTGATTAATCTGGAAAGAACAGGAACCAATAACCTGGCTTCCGGAACAGAGCTCGGAAAAATATCCTTTAACGGAAAGATTTCAGGATCTAATTTCCCATTAGCAGGTATAAAAGCCAATTACTGGGGTAATGGAGCAACCAATTCTTCAGCTCTTACATTTTCTACGAGTGACCGACCAGCTGTTTTAATTAACGAGAATGGAAATATGGGAATAGGACGTTATGATACCAATTATGCCATGTCTCCTACCCAAAAACTCGATGTAGACGGAAATGTAAGATTCAGAGGGGTTCCGTCATCCACAATGAACAGCACAGACATGTTAATGGCCTTGGATGCTAACGGGGTTGCTAAAAAAGTAGATATCACAACACCTGTCAGTGCTCTGGTTGCAACAAGAACGGGACCTTCATTAAAAACGGCGGATGGCTCCGCTGCTATCATGTGGTTTGAAAATACCCGTCTTTCTGATAATGCCTATCTGACAAGAGTTGATAGTGGTACCTTTAAAGCAGTCAAGACAGGACTATATACTATAAGTATCACAGCCCATTTTGACCAGGTTCCTGAAGGTACACCATTAGAAAGCCATTACAGAGGAGTATCAGTTGGGGTTAGGACTACAGGGAACAAGCTTACCCAACATTACGGATCTAATTATTTAGGAAGTGGATACACCAATATTACTGCTGTTTTTATAATGAATGCAGGCGAACAATTTCATGCATATAGCCAATGTAATAAAGGTGGATCGTATAGACAGATGGAAGCTACAATGTCCGTTGTTTATACACCTTTGTAAAGTATTTCAAATATATTGCATTAATAAACTTTATAGTACGCCAGTTTTTATATAAAAAAGATAAGCATCTAATAAGGTAAACTTCATAATTGCCTTGCTTCAAAACCAAAACCCCGTTCAGAAAACTGAAAGGGGTTTTGGTTGTTATTTTCCAAGAATTTTGCTGGAATCCTTGTCAAGGTTTTAAACCTTGACAAGGATAAATTTTTCCGTATAGTGGAAAGATTCTTTCTTCATAAAGAGGCTTTACAACATTAATCCCTCACTCCAGCTCCCATCTTCCAACCTCTCAGATGATGACAGATAAAAAACTCAGCCAGTGTCAATCTAATTTTTATATTTGCATTTGTAGGATTGGGATTCTCAGAAAACCGCCGGAATACTCATAAAAATTTTAAAATATAATAACCAAAACAAAGAAGAATAAGGAATGGATAAGAGTAATTTATTGATTATTATCGCTTCGGTTTCCGTATTCATTTCTGTACTTCTTTCAATTTTCCTTGTTACAGTAAAGACCAGGCACAGAGTAAGCAATGTTTTATTTGCTGTTTTTCTCATCATTAACGCCATAGATATGAGTGATCCTCTGTTTACTATGGTGTCTGATGGACCATCCAACCTTGGAATATTCAAAAATATGCTTGTGTTTCTGCAAATTCCGGTTTTTTATCTCTACGTGTTATCCGTTTGTTATTCGGATTTCAAACTGAAACCCCAGTATCTGCTGCATGCGCTTCCGTTTTTGATTGCTAATCTGACTTTACTGCCTCGTTTTTATGGGGTAGATATGGCATCGAAAATTCACTTTATTGAAAACCGTCAAAACATGGTAGAATTGAAGTTTAATCATATTCTGTTGCATGTCCAGATGGTTATCTATTTTGTTGCGGTTTTCAGAGTATTAAGGAAATCAAAGACGCTTTATCTTGAAAATTATGCCGGGAAAAACATCAGTTCTTACCACTGGCTGTTCCAGTTTACGGTTGTATTGTGTATGGTTTATGCCATCGCTCTTTTAAAAAACATCCTTAAGTTTTCAGAGTATGTCTACATTTCGGAAGGGATAAAGGCTGCACTTTTATTATTATCCCTTTTTATTATTTGCTGGTATCTTTTCAAAGCATTGAATCATCCTGAGCTTTTCAGAAACGTGGATTCAAAATTGAAGCTGGTTTCTGAGATGATTTCGGAAGAAAAAAATAATGAAGAACCAGTGACAAATGACAGGGAATATAATGAGGATCTTTTGAGATTAAAAAAGTATATGGTGGAGAAAAAACCGTTTCTTAATTCTTCCCTTACCATTCAGGAGGTTTCGGGAGAAATTGGAATTCCTGTCAGAGAATTGTCTCTTTTAATCAATCATCAGTTGGGTCAGCATTTCTATGATTTTGTAAATACCTATCGTATAGAAAATGCCATGAATATGTTAAAAGATGAAACCAAAAGTAAGGTGACGATCCTTGAAATTCTGTATGAAGTGGGGTTCAATTCAAAATCTTCTTTTAATACTGCCTTTAAAAAACATACGGGAACTACGCCTACGCTTTATCGTAAGGGGTTGTAACACAATATTTTGTGATTACTCGTACGCTTTCTCAGAATGATCCGTACTTATTTTTCTGAGAAAATGGGGACGATTACTTTTATTCGGTCGTCTGCTTTCAAGGGCTTCCACATCTTTGTATCGAAATAAATTTTTAACATTTAAAAAACGATACAATGAAAACATCTTTTCAATTTTTAGCAGTACTGTTATTCTTAAGCAGCTTTACTTTCGGACAAAAAAAATCCGCAAAAATTGATTCCATTATTCAGGATAATTATAAAAAAAGTCCAGAGGTAGGAATCAGTGTTGGCTTTATCAGTAATAATGAAGAATATTATACGGCATATGGTAATATAAGTAAGGAAAGTAAAAGCAGGATTGATAAAAATTCTCTGTTCGAAATTGCCTCTATTACTAAAATTTTAACTGCCAATTTAATTGCCCAGGCAGTGATAGACCGAAAAATAAAACTGGATGATTATATCGACGGTTATCTTCCCAAAGAATATGTGTTGCAACAAAATCTTAAAAATAAGGTCAGAATTTCAGACCTTGCATCTCATCAATCCGGTTTACCCGATATCGACTTCCCAAAATTAATAGAACTGAATCCACAGCAGCCTGTAAGCAACGTCACCCAAAGTACACTGACCTCTCTAATCAATAACTGTAAAGAGCTTAGAGATTATGGCAAGTACCAATATTCAACCATGGGTTACACTTTACTGGGACAGATTCTGGAAAAAGTATATGGAAAGAGTTATGATCTCATTATTAGAGAAAAACTAATAGATCCATTGAAAATGACCACTACATTAACAAAGGATTTTAACGTGAAAAACAAAACGACTGGTCACAATGCGGATGGAGGAATTCAGGAATTTTTCAATTGGAATGTTACCGCTCCCGCCGGATTGGTAAAATCTAATTCAACCGATATGATAAAGTTTTTAAAGGCGGTATTAAATGATAAAACCAAAGTAGGTCAGGCTTCCATAATAGCGGAGAAAATCTTTTATAAAGATGACAAAAGAGAAATGGGATTAGGCTTAAATATCTCAACGGATGATCAAAATACGCTCTATTTAAAATCCGGAGATTCTATGGGACAGTCTTCCATCATATGTTATAACAGGGCTAAAAAGTGGGGCATTATCATCCTTCTTGATCAGAGAAACTCAAAGATGAGACAGGATCTTCTGAATACAATTTATGATACCGTCCTGAAGTAAGGGTTGTAAGCCTGTTTATTCAATCAATATTTATTGTAATGAAAAGGGACAAGTCTGAATACAGACTTGTCCCTTATGGTGATCTACAGAATTTTTTTTGAAGATTATTTTAAAACCTGCTGGTCATAAAGAAGATTGTCATCTTCATCAAAGCTTATGATCAACATTTTATATTGTTTTGCACTGTCGTTATTAAAGAATTTAATTCTTGGAGGAACATAATCACTGTCAAATAAATTAGGATTCCAATACAGTGTTTCGCGGGTATCGTTTTCAATTTTTTCCGGTGCGTCATCATCTATCATTTCAATCGGGAATTCTGAAGGTTTATCATATCCTTTGATGATGGATGAGTTGTTCTTTTTCGTCTCTTTTTCATTGCTTTTAGCCTGCATGTTGCCCTTCATTGTGTAGATGGCTACGGCATCACCTACCAATCCTGATCCCTTAATAATTTTTACCATCGCAATATTGTTGATGGGTAGAGTGGAAATCATGGTAGGATCGGTCGCTATTTCATCTAAAAAGAGCTTGGCTTGCTGGCCCCGGATGTAGGGTACGTTAGCTCCTGAATTATTCCTCTGAAATGTCAGTCCGGCAGCTTTTCCCTGCAGCCAGTCTAAAATATTGGTGTATCCCGAGGTATGCTGATCTTCATTGACAAAATCAAATACCGTAGAATTGACTGAGCTGAACATTCCGGTGGACAGTTGTTTATCCAGTTCTGCTTTCGGATCTTTCTTTTTTCCTACTAAGGCTACTTCCTGAATTTGTATATCATTACTCTCTTTCTTTTTAATATTTTTTTGAGTATTGATAGCTCTGGAAATTGTAGAGGTAAGGGTTTTATTTTTACCCGCTTTCATCAAGGTATATTGAGTCGCCGGGAAATTACCCTTAAATTGTGAAGGAGTGACCAGCGGTTCTATGGTGACAAACAAATCATTATTTCCCGATTCTTTATTTTCTGAATTAACAAAGGCTGAAATTTCCAGCGGTTCATCATTATTCAGGTTATTTAAATAGATATATCCGTTTTGATCTGTTTTGAATTGGCTGAATGCAGGCTGACTCTGACCGGATTTTGATAACAAATTGATATTCGTGTTGGGCAGAAGAGCATTATTTTTAATAGGTTTTACTCTGTAAGAAAGGTATTTTTGAGATGGGGTTTTAATGGCTGGGGCAACTCCGCTGAGTACAGCATTCCAGTCGAATCTTTTCCAGTTTTCAGAAATAAGAAGGGCGTCCAAAGCTTCCGTATTGGCATTCTTCGAGAAGTATTGTGCCGGGCTGTCTATTCTTGTTGGAAAATCTCCCGTTAACCAAAGCGCACTCAGAATATTATCTTCTTCAGGAATTTGGGTACCACTATCATCACTTACCAAAACCGTGTAGTTTTTGAAATAAGATTCAGGAGAAAGATCAATACTGTTGAAAGCTCTTGGGGTTAGCTTTAAGCTCTGGCCTACTATTTCTGCTTTCTCAATCTTTAAATTACCAGGTTTTACAAAACAAAGCCTTTGTGCAACAACATTATCCTGTTCATCAAAAATAACCAATTGCAAAACCACGTTGGCGCCACTGCTGATTTTCGTAGGAATAAGACTTGATGCTTCATTGGTCAGATGGTTGATATTGGCTCTGTAAGCAAGATGATTATTGATCATTCCAATAATTTTATAACCCTGAAGCTGTTGTTTGAGATGAACACCTTTTAAATTATATTTTACTCCTTCTTTGGAACTTGAAACTTCTATACTCAGGCCGCTGTCTGCAACTTGTGGCAAATCTATTGTCTGACTTTTTCCATTATTATCCTGAATAACAGCCTGATATTTCTTGCCTGATGCCGGAGTTATCTTAAAAGAAGCTATATTTTTATCAAAAGATTTGAATGTGGTAACAGGAGTGTTGGGATTTTGGCTGTCTATAATTTTTCCCGACCAGTTTTCCGGCAGAGAGGAATTGGAAGATAATCTTACCGCAAATTTTGTAGGCATACCACTAACAAAAGTTCCGCCTTCAGGAAAGACTTTGGCAGACCAGTCCGAGCTTTTTGCAATGACCAGTGATTCCGGAGAATTTGGGTTGTAAACCGGAATTGTTTTGACAATTTGGAAGTCTTCATTAAAATTGGTCATGTAAGGAGTGTAAGCTCTTACAAAATAAACCTGCTCGGGAAGGTCTTCTTTCAGTTGAAAATCTCCGCTGCCTTCACCATTGGTAAGAAGTACAGTTTTCCAGTCTATTAATTTTTTATCGGAATTATACAGCTCAACAAACAGAGTAGTGGATAATGCGGAGCGGTTATATCCGTCAAATACAAAACTTTTGAACCAAATTTTATCACCGGCTGCATATTGCGATTTATCGGTAAGTACATATACTTTCTCCTGCTCGTAATTATTCTCAAGATTAGTAATTGCTTTTTCCAGTTTGGTTTGTGACAGTACAGGCTGTACCATTGAAAGTAGCAATACACAGAACATATTTTTCATAGAAATCTCAGCGCATTTTAATTCTTTGCTAATGTAATCATTTAAAGACTTCTGAAGTTGATTTTTAACATGTTATTTCACAAGACCGAAAAGAGATTGGTGATGGTTTTTTACCAAAAATTACCGGATGCATTGCCTGATGAGGTATTCCAAACATCATGTTGTAATTGTGAATTAAACAGGAACATGCTGTAAATTAAAATTTTAGATAGTAAAATTTAATCAACATTGAGTGATAAAAAATATTTTGAATGAATATTTTTATTATTTTTATAAAATAAACTAAAACATGAAAATATATGAAATTTATTCACGTTCCCGAATTCAATCTGACCTAGTACCTTAAAAATCATCATCAATTTGCATTACAAATAAGCCTCCTCTGATGAGAGGCCTGTATTTCTATGTACTTAAGGTACAGTATAATTAAAAGTCAACACACAAAATTAAACTTAAACAAATCCTTAAATCCAATTATTCCTATGGAAAAATCACACAATCACACGCATGGCTGCACGCATTGCTCTTGCCACAATCCTGTTTTGGATGTTCTTAAAGAAGACCTTTTCAGTGCAGAAAATATGACGAAACTCAATCCGGGTTCCGGAAAAGCAACCCACGAAAAACCACAGACTCTGATGGTAAGCGGAGGAATCATCCGTCCTATGATCGGAGGATCTACAGCTACCGTTGAATCCGTTGGGATCGCGGATGGAAAAGTAGTGGTAACCGGTACAAAAGATCAGGTAGAAGACTATATGAAAGCACACTATCAGGGATTTCAAAGAAAAGAGTTAACTCCTACCCAAACTTTACTTCCCGGCCTCATAGAGCCTCATGTTCATATGGTTCCAACAGCCATGATGCAGGGATGGCTGGATCTGAGCCCTTTTGAAGGACAGAATTTAAAGGCCGTATATGACCTAACCTCTGTAGGAACCATCATCAACAATCATATTCCTAAAATCCCGGGTGCGGTTATTTTAGGTAGAGGACTAGATCCTTCATTAATGCCTTTTAAGGAAAAAGACGGTAAAAAAGAGTTAATAACCATCGATAATATACTGCTTGATAGTATTAATCATATTACACCGATGATGCTGTTAAGTGCTTCCATGCATACCCTTTATCTGAATACCAAGGCGCTGGAATATGTATTTAAACATAATTCTGATATCAGTGACGAGTATAAAACTGTTGAAAATTATATTGCTGAAACTAAAGGTCAGCTGCAGGAAGGCTTACAAATGACTCCGGCACTGAAGACGGTAAAACTGCAGATCATTGCGATGAGCATAGAGATTAACAGGTATCTTACTAACCTTTTCAATACGGCCAATTCGAGAGGAGTTACTTTTATGTATGATGCCGGATTAAATAAAGGATCAGAAATGCTTTTGACCAAATATTTTGAAACTCATCCTGAATGGGTAAGAACGGGCGGGGCATATCTTTGTTCCAATCAGGAAGATGTTGACAACCTGAAGCCTTATAAAGAACCGGATCATTATAAACCTGTCTATTACGGACATATTAAAGTGGTTTCAGATGGCTCCAACCAGGGTTTGACAGGGTATCAGAGTGCTCCTTATCTGTGTAATCCAGCAAACAATACAGGAGTATTTAATTTTCCGCAGACAGGTATTCCTGCCCATACGATTCCGCCGAGCTATAATGCATTAATTAATAGTGTGGTAGCTGTAAAAGGCTGGCCGCTCATGGTTCATGCCAATGGAGATCAGGCAGTGACATTTGCCGTTAATGCTTATCAGCGTACTTTGGCTCAATATAAAGGTCCGGAGCTTCGTAACCGTATTGAACACTGTTCACTGCTGACGGCAGATCAAATTACCAATATGCTCCAAATGGGAGTTTCTCCAAGCTTCCTTATCGGACACGTAGGCTACTGGGGCTATGCTTTTAAAGAAGTCATCTTCGGTGAGAAAGCGCAAATGCTTGATCTTTGTGGTTCAACACTTGCTGCCGGTATGAGAATTACACTTCATAGCGACAATGAGGTAAGTCCCTTGGGTCCTTTAAGAATGATGGAGCAATCCATTACCAGAATCATGGAAAAGAATCCGAATGATATTGAAGTTTTAAACAGTGCAGAACGTCTTACCCCTGAACAGGCTTTGATTGCAGTTACTTACGATGCTGCCTGGCAATGTTATGCAGATAAATGGGTAGGATCATTAGATAAAGGCTACTTTGCTGATTTTGTTATTTTGGAACAGGATCCTCTTTCCTTAAATACCCCTTCACTGCAGTATATGAAAATGAGAGATATTCCGGTATTGGAAACCTGGGTGGGCGGTATACCCGTGTATATAAATGATAAAGCCACAAAAGCGGCTACTGAAAAAGATGTACTTTTTTCAGATAATTCATAGTTTGTTTTACATTATTGCTGATTAAATATCAATCAGAGTAGATGGTTTTCTACTCTGATTTTTTTGTTTTTAATTAAGAGGTTTTCTGCCTGTAAAAATATTGATCAGAACAACAATAATGGCAACAACTAAAAGTGTGTGGATTAAACTTCCTGTGTCCATCCCCGGAATGATTCCGAGCATTCCCAGGAGCCAGACGGCAATGCAGATGACTGCAACAAGCCATAATAAATTTCTCATAATATTATTTTTTGTGGTTAGTGTTGTGGTGTCGTGTATATCTGGTGGCTTCGTTTTATTGATGCCTTACCCCTTTATGGTGATATTGGGTGCTTTTATGATCGGTTTTATAGTTGGAGTAAACGGTATCAGTAACTGTACTGTAGCTTTTATTAGAATACTGATCAGTCTCTACCTGCGGCAGGGAATAATGAAACTCCTTGCCGTTCTTATAAAGTTTGTTATCGTAAGTACGGTAAATCTGATTTTCTTTATAAGAGTTTCCATCAGGAGCAAGATATATTTTGCTTTTCTTGCCTTTTTTTCGCAGGCCCAGATAAAGCAAAGAACTTCCTGCTGCAAGAGCCAATGTAATTTTTACTATATTGTTCATACGATTGTGATTTGATTTTAATAATTACAAATTTTTTGCCATAGGACATAAATGTGGTACTTTTTACGTACAAAAATCTGATGATAAGAAAAGAAAAAGTCTGGAAGAACCAGACTTTATTTGTTTCAGAGCGTTTGTTCCGAATGTTTTCCTTCCCTGATCTCTTCTGCAAGTTTCGCGTTGAAGGCAGGAAGGTCTTTTGGAGTTCTGCTCGTAACGAGTCCGGCATCTACTACCACCTCGCTGTCTTCCCAGCGTGCACCGGCGTTTTTTAAATCCTGGCTGATGGAGTTTACGGAAGTCAGATTTCTGCCTTCTACCACACCAGCGTTGATCAGTACCTGTGGTCCATGGCAAATGGCCGCTACAGGTTTATGCTGAGCAAAAAAATCCTTTACAAAGTTGAGTGCTTTTTCATTGGTTCGCAGCTGATCCGGATTAATAACTCCACCCGGTAATACCAACGCATCATAATCCGAAGCTACTGCATTTTCCAGCGTTTGATCCACCGGATATTCCTTCCCCCAGTCTTTTTCTGCCCAGGCTTTAATACTTCCGGATTCCGGACTTACAATATGCGCGGTCCATCCCTGTTGTTCCAGATATTCTTTTGGTGAACTTAATTCACTCTCTTCAAAGCCATGTGTGGCCAGTATTGCAATTTTCTTTGACATACTACTGTTTTTTGTGTTAAGTATCAGAAGATTTATGACTTCCAATGACAACGTGCGAATGTTGTGATGATTAAATAGAACTTACCTCAGAGGTTGTTTACTTCTTTAAGTCTTCAAGAACCTCAAATTTATCATGAGAAGCCTTAAGCTGATGAAGCTGATCCAGTACAACCCTTGAGCTTTCCGGGCAGAGATCACCGCTGTCTAGAGCATCCTGATAAGCATCTATAGCAGCATTTTCACCATATACAACATTTCCTAAGGTAGAGCCGGCTGTATCTGTAGCAAAAGAATTTTTAACATCAATCCATGCTCTGTGGATAGCTCCTGCAGCTGATCCTGACTGGTCCGGTGTGCCGCCTCTTTCCGTGATCAGGTTGCTCAATTCGTTTTTCATCTTGTGAGACTGGGCTACCATGGTATCATAGTCTGCTCTCAGCAGTGGGTACTCATCCCAAACTTTGTCTTCAACTTTTGAAAATCCCTGAATTCTGTCGTTAGTAATGTTCAGTAAATCATTTAATACTGAAACTGTTTTCTCGTTGTTCATATCTTTATATTTTTAAAATGGTACTATGAACTTTGCAAGTGCCGTGCCTCAAACAGTCTATTTATAAAGATGTGGTATTTAAAAAAAACTTAAAATTTTGAAAACAAATCTTAATGAATCCCTGAATCGCTGAAATGATTACCATGTTGAGGAGGCAAAGGGATGGTTTTTTTGACACGTAATATTTATAGTTTGAATTTCTTAACTTTGAAAAATGAAAGAAAAGGTAAAAAGAGTTGTTTCGGAGTTTAATACTGAATTGAAATTAAAAGGTTTCCGTGCATTTCAGATTGAGCAGGACGGGAACGAAACCCGTGTGTACAGCAGAAAAGAATTCTATAAAATTTGCCTTACAACAGGAAAAAGTAAAATTCATTATTCTGACAAAAGCTTCGAGCAGGAAGGAACTGTCCTGTTTTTCGGAAATCCACATATTCCATATTCCTGGGAAACAATTTCAACCACTTATAAAGGTTATACCATTCTTTTTTCTGAAGAATTTTTCAAAAATTCTGAACGTTCCGAAAGTTTGCAGCAGTCTTCTTTCTTTAAAATCGGCGGAACTCCTGTTCTTAAAATCACAGAAGATCAAAGACAGTTTCTCAATACCATTTTCCAAAAGATGATTGAAGAGCAGGAAAGTGATTACCTTTACAAAGATGAGCTGATTCGCAATTATATAAGCCTGATCATTCACGAATCTCTGAAGCTGGAGCCTGCAGCAGATTTTGACCAGAACAAAAATGCAGCATCAAGATTATCATCCGTTTTTCTGGAACTTCTGGAAAGACAGTTTCCTATTGAAACCACTAATCAGTCGCTGCAGCTGAAATCGGCTCAGGATTTTGCGAAAAGCCTGAATGTCCACGTTAATTATCTCAATCGTGCTGTAAAAGAAATTACCGGAAAATCAACAACGGCTCATATCACAGAACGTATTCTTACAGAAGCAAAGGCATTGCTGCACCATACAGATTGGAATATCTCAGAAATAGCTTTCGCGCTTGGATTCGATTATCCAACATATTTTAATAATTTCTTTAAAAAACAAACCGGAACCAATCCAAAAGCCTTTCGTTTAACGGAAGTTTGAATTTCTTAATTTTTGGTTTGATTATCATTAACTGTCAGCACACGGCTGTTTCTAATTTTGTATCAGTAATTTTTAAAATAAAATTCAGATATGAAAATAGTAACAACAGTAATGGCTTTGTCCTTCCTTTTTATCGGACAGACTTTTGCGCAGAATAAAAAATCAAATCAAATTACAATGAATCCAACAGAACAAAGCGAACATTATACTTTCCAGCTCAGCAATAAAGTAACCCGTAAAGCTGTTACCTTCAAAAACCGTTATGGAATAACGCTTTCAGGAGATTTATATCTTCCGAAAAATGCAGGAAACGAAAAACTGGCCGCTTTGGCAATCAGCGGACCTTTTGGTGCGGTGAAAGAACAGTCTTCAGGTTTATATGCCAATCAAATGGCGGAAAGAGGTTTTGCCGTTGTCGCTTTTGACCCTTCTTACACAGGCGAAAGTGGAGGCGAGCCGAGAGATATTGCTTCACCGGACATCAATACCGAAGATTTCAGTGCCGCAGTTGATTTCCTGGGGCTTCAAAACAATGTTGACCGGAACAAAATCGGAATCATAGGAATTTGCGGATTTGGAGGAATGGCACTGAATGCGACTGCAATAGATAAGCGTATAAAAGCCGTTGCAACCACAAGTATGTATGATATGACAAGAGTAATTTCTAAAGGATATCATGACGCCGTTACCCTGGAGCAGCGGACAAAAACGCTTGAAGATCTGAATCAGCAAAGATGGAAAGATGCGGAAACAGGAAAGATGGAATATCCAGCTTCACATCTTCCGGAAAAATTAACTGGCAATGAACCTCAGTTTGTAAAAGATTATTTCAATTATTACAAAACCGAAAGAGGGTTTCACGAGCGTTCAGTAAACTCAACAAAAGGATGGAGGCTTACCAGCGCACTTTCATTTATGAATATGCCTATTTTAAGTTACATCAAAGAAATTTCACCACGCCCGATGCTTTTAATTGCCGGTGAAAATGCACATTCAAAATATTTTTCCGAAGACATTTATAAAATGGCTGCAGAACCGAAGGAATTAATGATTATCCCCAATGCGGTTCACGTAGATTTATATGATAGAGTGGAGGTTATTCCTTTTGAAAAACTGAATAATTTCTTCAGAACACATTTGAAATAATTGAATATTACAAGAGTTGAATCCGCTTTGAAATGGCGGATTTACCACCTTTTTTTAAGTATATAATCATGAGATTTAACGAAGATATTTTCGCCAGACTTAAAAATGGCGAAACAGTAATGCCAGACGACCCGGAAATTCACAAACTACTGGAAGCTTCTTATGAGGTTAAAAAACAATTGATCCCACTCAATAATTCCACAGAACCGGATGAGATCTTAAAAATATTAAGTGAGATTGTTGGTGAAAAACTGGAGAACGTAGCGGTATTTACCCCGATCTATATCAATTACGGAAAGAATATCAACATCGGTAAGAATGTATTCATCAACTTCGATTGTACTTTTCTGGCTTTGGGCGGAATTACCATCGAAGATGATGTATTAATCGGTCCGAAAGTAAGTCTGATCACTGAAAATCATCCCCTGGAGCCTCAACATAGGAAAGGATTAACAGGCCAGCCTGTTCACATCAAAAGAAATGCGTGGATTGGCGCCAATGCCACCATTCTTCCCGGAGTTACAATTGGGGAAAATGCTGTGGTAGCAGCCGGAGCGGTGGTTTCAAAAGATGTTCCGGACCATGTTGTAGTAGGAGGAATTCCTGCAAAAATCATCAAAACAATTGAATCATAATGTAGGTGTAAGTTAATGAAATATCTAATTATCATTCTCTTAGCGTTCATTCCATCTGTAACTGCACAAAATAAAGTAAATTCAAACAAAATAAAATCCAGCAAAATGAGTACAGACATTCCTAAAATAAGTGATTTTCCTACAGGTGAAGAAAACAGGGCTTTTGCTCAATACTTTATTGGTAAATCCTATCTGGCACCTCTTACCGGTAATAAAGATCTAAATGTTCCTCTTTCCAATGTCACATTTGAGCCGGGCTGCCGCAACAATTGGCATAGTCATACCGGTGGACAGCTTTTGATTGTGGTGGGTGGCGAAGGTTTATATCAGGAAAGAGGAAAACCTGCCCGTCGTTTAAAACCCGGTGATATTGTGGAAATTGCTCCGAATGTGGAGCATTGGCATGGCGCAGTCGCCGGAAGTTGGTTCTCACATCTGGCAACGAATGGCAATCCGCAAACCAATCAGAATATTTGGCTGGAAGCTGTCTCAGATGAGGAATATGCTGAAGCCAACGCAATCTAATTTGCTGCCATAAGCAAAATTACTGCCTGTTTTAAAGGTAACGAATTAAAAAAATACACCCGATTGTTCATTATACAATTGGGTGTGTTGGTATCAAAAGGAGAATTAACATTTTTGTAAAATATAACCGGAGACATCCAGGTATAGAATACCATAATTTTTTCTATATTTATAATAAGTAAGTATATGTTTTGCTAATAGTTAGAAAAATGGCTTGTGTTTGTATTTTACACTCTAAAACATGCCTGTAAATAATATAAAAAAAGACAATGCCAATAAACTCAATACCTCCTGACGGAGGCCTGTTATATAAAGAAACAGATATGACTCAGTTTTTCCCTGAGCCATTAAATGCAATAACTGCCCTATTATTTTTAGCCATCGCTATTTTCTGGACCCTCAAAATGAAGGATGATTTCAAAAAATATCCTTTTTTAACCTACTGCTTAATTTTATTATACATTGGTGCTATAGGAGGAACGGTTTATCATTCTTTCAGACAGTGGCCGGTATTTATTATGATGGATTGGCTGCCTATTATGTTGCTATGTCTCTCAGCCGGATTTTATTTTGTGGCGCAGAGTACCCGATGGTACTATGCTGTTGCAATGGTTCTGGGATGTCTGTTACTTATGGTGGGTTTGAGGAACTGGATTCTGATTGATAACCCTTCTCTTTTTATCAACGTCAATTATGCCATCATGGCCTCATTTGTAGTTTTTTCGGTAATAAGATATTTGATTTATACCCAATGGAAAGCGGGAAAATGGGTAGGATTTGCGGTGTTGTCGTTTGTTTTTGCATTAACTTTCCGTATCTCTGATAAATGGGAGTGGTTCAGTTTCGGAACACACTTCTTATGGCATACTTTCGGGGCGGTGGCGACGTTTTGTATGTTTAATTATATTTATCTTACACGGGATATCATCAGGAAGGCGTAAGTTTCTAGATCGTTCACCACGTCATGACTGGAATTCTTTTTTTACCAAAGGTTCATTGATAATTTTGTTGTATTGTAAGTGAGCTAAGTGCTTCGACTTCGTCGCTCATGAAGCGGTGTGCTTATCATACGCTTCAGGGAATCAACAAAGTTGATTCTACACTTTACTGTCTTAAAAATCATCAGTTTCAAAAATAAAAAACTCTGCGTCAAAAATATCATCAGTATATTATCTTTATTCACTAAACTCCTTAAAATTAGGGATTTCCTATCCTTATTTTTATTTGTAAGTTAGTGCCGCAAAATAGTACAGGATAAAAATATACAGAACGATTCTGATGAAGAAGGATTTGTATTGTTTTATCCGTCACTGTTTTAAAAAAATTATACACCCAAAAACTAAATTTATTACAATGAAGAAGACACTGATTATTCTATCAATAGGCGCTTTGCTTGCTGCCTGCAACAAAAAGGCTGAACAGAAAACAGAGGCAACTAAGGATACTGTCGCCATAGGAAATACTACAGCCGCAGAAAAATCTCCGGGAGAAACTACTCAATTTGACATCAACGCTGTGCCGGTTTCCACCGCTGATGTGGGTGATTTTCCCTTTTTCAGTTTTCCCAAAGGACTGGATTTTCAAAACAAACCAGTACAAAGAAGCTTTGACATGCTGTATTTTCCACTTAACGGCGTAATGACACCCATAGAAGGAAAAGTATGGAAGACATATGTAGTGAACGGGAAAAATAATGAAGAAGAATGGTCATTGCCGTATTTTTTGAAAAGCTATGATGATGCTATTACAAAAGCTGGCGGTGTGAAAATATTTGATGGTAAAGTTTCTCAGCCAGAGCTTGACAGAATAAAAGAAGATGCCAAATACTTTGGCGAGGAAGGTTCTATAGATTATTGGAATGAACCCGTAAAAGTATATGTCATCAGAAGAACAAATGGCGATGATATTTATATTCAGCTTTATGGAAATACAGCTAACGGAGCCATACAGATTCTACAGAAAGCCCCGGTTGAGCAAGGCACAAAATCGTAGGGTAGAGTGATGAAAAAATAAGGTAAAGATATTAGATATCTTTTGCTTAAAAATCCCAACGAAAGCTGGGATTTTTTGTTTTGATTGCCGATGTGTAAATTCTTTTGACAATAAATGAGACCATTACTTTTAGATTACTTCAAAATCATGTGCCTTCGGAGCAAGTGCCAATACAGTCTCCAAGATTAGTGGAAAATCCATTAAAATATTATATTAGATAGTAAGATTTATCCAATCATGATAATTAGTATTTTCAAATATACTTATTAATTTTTCAGCTAAAACAATATTTGCTTCGTTTGAACTTACTCCTTCAACAAGATTGATTTCTCCCGCTGGCATATTTAAGATATTATCTTGAGCATAATTGATATAAGATCTGTGGGTATTATTTTGAATATTTATAACAGTCCCAATTGCAATTCCATATTGATTCAAAAATATACTAAAGAAATCGTAGTAATCCAGTTGAGCTTCCATATATCTAGAATGAATGAATCTTTTTACATCATTACTACTGTCAAAAAAGTATTTTAACATTTTTGAATTAAATTTTGGATTTCCCATAATTATAAGTTTTTATTTTTAATACATCAAAATTAAGAAACACTATTTAGTGGCTGGTAAAAAAGCTATTACCTTTAAACTTGAGATATTTCTGAGATGGTTTAAATAAATGATTGTAAATCAATTATATTGTCTTGTCCAAACCATTTTTTTATATTTTCGAGTGCTACAACATCAATTTTAGATAACATTAACACAACTAAATTCTGTTTTGCCCTAGAACATTCTACGTAAAAAAGATTTCGTGTACGCAATTTTCTTTCTGTTTTTTCTTCTGAATTATTAAAAAAATTATTGAAGTTATATTCTTGTTTCCACTCGGTATCATCAATTACAGTTAAAACGTTTCTATATTCGTCACCTTTGGTTCCGTGCTTGGTAGAAAAGACAGTTTCATTTTGTATATGTTTCCAAAAATTTAAAATTTCTTTGTAAGGTAGATCTATAAAGTTTTCATAGAATGTTTTGTCTTTTTCAATTTTTTCTTTAGTATCTTGGTCTAATTCTTCTGAATTTTGATATATCCTTTTTAAATATTGGTCCAAAGAATTTGATGAAATTATTCCTTTATCTAAAACAGTTTTTAAAACTTCTTTAATTGTTCTTGTACCTCTATTATTATTTAAGTCATCTAAAGTTTCAGATATTATTTTCTTTTTATAATGTTTAAATTCACTTAATAGGGTGCCATTTTTTTTAATAAATCGAATTACTTCATTAAGGTTGTTTTGGTTCCAATAAATTAATAAGTGCTCTAACCCAACTGGTCTTTCCTGAGAGTTTTTCTTATCAACATAACCTGCAATTAATCTTATAAGGATATGATTTCTGTCTAAAAGCCTTTCCTTAACTGATTGTCCAAATCTTTGGGAAAATAATTTGTAAAGATTTGAAAAGCCTGCTCTTTCTGCTATACGACTATTTGCTAAAACAAGAATCTTGTCTGATTCTGTGTTAAAAACCCAGCCTTGCTCTATTAATTTATTTATAACTTTATCATAGAAATCATTTTTGTGACTTTTTAATGAATTTTCAAATTCAGTTACTTTTTGTTTTTCTCCTTTTTCAGGATGATTTTTCCAATAAAGAAATTTAACAGAACCTTGTATTTCTTTTTGAGGCTTTTGTTCAATATTTGTTCTAAAACTATTTAACAGTTTCACAACTTCTTTTGAAGATCTATAATTTTCTTCTTTTTTAATCAAGACTAAAGTTTTATTCTCTTCTGAATAATAATTTTCAAGGTTTCCAACACCTGTATCATAAATCTTTTGATGAGAATCCCCATAGAAACCCAATACAATATTTTTTTCATTTCTTTTTAATAAAAAGTCAATTAGAGTTTGTACTGTATCTAAAGATGTATCTTGGTATTCGTCTATAAAAATATATGGATATTTTTGTGCTACAATTGATGTTAATAAAGAATAATTCTCAAAAAGCATTTTAGCCAATTCGATAACATCATCATGATGCAACTCTCCTTTTTCAAAATCACGAAAAGAGGAATCATTATAAAATACTGTTTCAATATTATTAACTCGGTCTTTTAAACTTTTAATATACTTAGAATCTTTATCATTATCAACGTCTTTTTGATATCTTATTTCGTTGAGTCTGCATAATTCAATTTTAAGTTGTTTTTGGAATTGTTTTATAGATTGCCATAAAAATTCGTGAATTGTATATACATTAACCAAATCATTAAATTCAATTCTTTTGATAATTTCATTCTTAGCTATATTGGTATATGTAATACAAATAATACTTTGATTATTCAAGCTCAAATTATCACTTTGCAATTCAATTAAATGATTTAATGTTTGTATTAATAAATATGTTTTACCTGAACCAGCACCAGCTTCAACAACAAAACTTGATTTTTTTTCAATACATTTTTTTACTTCGTCAAATGCAGCCATACTAGTCATTTTTTGTAATTTCTATGTGATCATTTTTTGCTAACCATTCCAAGCCTTCTTTAATATATTTAGGGACTATCCATTGTTGCTTAGTTCCTTTTTCGTCAAAAGTCATCAAATCAAATGTAAATACTGTTTTTTCTTTTGAATTTGGTGCTAAATCATAAGGCTCTACAGTAAGATCTTTTCCTTTTAATAGATCAAAATAATCATTTACTTTTAAGTCTTTAGCCGAGTAAGAGAAAAAAGGATTATTACAATTAATAATGGCTTCCTCTAAACTTCGAGCAGTGTAAGAATGACTTTCTTCTGTTACTTGATAAGCTACTCGAATTATTCCAGAATCAATTTTTGAATCTTCAGATGCAGATAATAATTCTGATATCAGCTCTTTTTGAGGTAGCCATTGTTTTAAAGTTTGGTTTGAAGTTTTCGAATTTGGAGTACTTACCTTACAAGCCTTTCTATTATCCTCAGGATCTACTGAATCAAGATCTGTCACAATAAGAACTTTCGTGTTTAAAAACTTAAAAAATTCCTTAAATTTATGAGTATATGCTCCACCAACTTCAATGATTGAAACATATTCATTTTCTAATTTTTCAGAAACTTTCTTGATAAATATCGGCATCAAAAGTTTTTCGGTAATACCTTCAACCATAATTACTTTATCGGCAAAAAACAAATCACATTTGTTTAAATTTAAATATTGTTTTAAAAACCTAAAAGTATCTTCTTGTTTCTCTTTATGCTTGAAGTCATTAAAATCTTTAACTTCAATAAAATTCTTCCTATCTTTTTTGAATTTATTGAAATATCTAATTCTTTCAAAACTCCTTTTCACATTTAAACCTGCTTCAGCAATCATATGAGAAGAATGAGTACTGATAATTAATTGTACTTGTACTTTGTCTTCCGATAAAGTTTTTTCAATAGTTTCCCTCACCTGTTCAACAAATACTTGTTGCATCTGCGGATGTAAATGAGCTTCTGGTTCTTCAAGAAGAATAGTTAAGATTTCAGTTTCATGCTTTGCTTTATTTTTTTTGAAATTTTCGATAAAGGAAACAATTTTTAAAACCAAAAAAATCAGATTACTATATCCTAATCCATTATAGCTTTCAGGAAGTTCAATATCACCATTTTTGTAAAAATATTTTATATTATTTTTTATAATGCTCTCTGGATCAAATTTAGATTTCAATATTATTTCAGGAATATTAATTTCCTTGTCAACTCCGAATGATTTAAGCTTTTCAAGAATTTTTTTAAGGACTTTTTCATATTTTTCATCTAATTCAGTAGATACATTTTTTAAAGTACTTTTAAGTGCTTCAACATCAGCATCCTGATCACCATGAACATTTTGGTAATAATCAGAAAAGCCAACTGCCAATGATCTATTCTTATCTGTCTTAATATCATCTAATTTTCTAGATGCTTGAATACTTTCAAAATATAGGATTTTTGAAATTCTACTTAAAACATTATCTTCTATTAAATTATCTCCTCCAAAAAGACGGGTGGAATAATATCCAGTAATATTTTCATTTAACCATTCAATTAATTTTATGTCTTGATTTACTCTGTTATGAAAAGTTTTAAAAAGATTAATTGTATCACTAGATTCATGTTTGAAGAGTATAGTTGCTTCTGTTTTTGAATCATCTAAGTCAGATATAAAGTCGCTTATATTTGTTAGAGAATCTTCATTTTTATTATACTCAATTTTTATTTCTAATGTAATTCTGGGAATATTTTGATTAATTTCTTTTTCCAGTCGATCTCGTTCAACTTCGTTGGATTCAACAAGTAATTCATCTTTAAATTTTTTGTAACAATTTTCAAAAATTTCATAACTATTTTGAGAAAAGTCATGAAAAGAAATTTTATATTTTCCTCCTAGAAATAAGTTAATAATTTCAAAAAGAGAAGTTTTACCCGTGTTATTTTTTCCAACAATTAAGGTTATATCATCTTCTATATTTATTGAAATATTATCTAATAAACGAAAGTTGGTAACTGAAATTTTAGTTATTTTCATGGTTAAATATTGTGGAAATAGTTTTTTACTATTTTATAAAACATAAAAATAGTAAAAAGCCAAAAAATCTTATTACGGATTTCCATAAAAATAAAAAATCCCAACTTTCGTCAGGATTTTCTCTTATTTTGATTTTTAAATTCTTTCTGTAGTTGATCGATTTCATCTTCAATCTTCTTTAATTCTTTTTCATTAATTTTTGTAAATAAATGTAACAGATCAATTTCAAGAAAATTGCAGAATGTGACAAGGCTTTCAATAGTTGGATTAGTTTCAGCTCTTTCAATCCTACCAACATGGTTACTAGATATATTGAGCTCATTTCCAAGTTGAAACTGTGAAAGTCCCTTTTTAAGCCTATATAATTGAATAAGCTTTCCAATTTGAAATTTTAATTCTTCTATTTGCCATTTATACATTTAGTAAAGTTTGAGCTTTCTAAAATTTTTCATCAACACATATATGTGTTTTATTGTTTTTTTCCTTACATTTATAAAAAATAAGCCATTAAGAAAATTGAAGAAGAATAAAACGGTTCGCTTAAAAAATAGCTTCAGCTATTCCTTAACGATTCTTCATCTCTTAAAGCTCTTAATGGTTAAGAAAAATTTCAACAATAAAAAACACAAACAATGAAAAAAAGCAGAACAAACTTTGGTCCCCGGTTTCGGGCAGAAAAGAAGCACTCAGGCTTGCGGGTGATAGAAAATTTCTTTCAGTTCAATGAGCTGGATGTTTCCAAAGAAAGGCTCAGCAACATTATGAATTATGCGGTAAAGAGAAATAGCTGGATTAATGAAGATCCGGCGGTGATCTTTGCGTTTCATCAATCGGTGAGGTCGTTGATCCGGGCAGGCTATCTCATGATGCTGAAGGAAAAGAAATGGACGGTCGATACACAGCCGGAAAAGATTTCCCCGTGGGTTCTTGGTCTGCTTTCGGAAAAGGAATACCGGAATCCTCTGTTGGTTTTCAAAAAAGCCTTCAGTGCCTATACCCTCAAAGAATTTGATTATTTTATGTCCGGAATCGTCTATTTTTCAATGGGCGTCTATGAAAACCTGCCGGAAAGGAATATCGTGATGCCTTACATTCATACGGTGAAAATGCTGGATGCTGCACATCTTATTCTTCAGAGAAAAAGAGAAAAGAAAATGACTGAGACTAATGAAGAATAGGGTGTAAACAATTGATTTACTTTCTTTTGTAAAAAAATATAGTATTTTAACCATTAAGAAAATGAAGAGGATAAGATAAGTTAAGATTCATCTTTGATGAATGAAGAAGACGCTTTATGAATAACTTTAGCTCTGTTCTTAACTTTTCTTAAGAGCTTAAGAAAACTTAATGGTTCAAAGAATTATTAAGAGGAAATTGAACTTTGCATGCTTACATAAAACGGAATTATTAATAGAAACTTTGCGTTCATCTTTTTAATCAGGAGTAATTTAAAATACAAACAGATGATATGTTTTTTGAGACGCAAAGATTTTATTTTTTAACTGTTGATTGTAAGGGAGCAAAGGAAAGAATCAACTTCGTTGATCGCTGAAGCATATGGATAGTCGTGCCGCTTCATCAGTCGCATTGCTTTGCCCACTTAAAATAAAATGGAATTATTAATAGAAACTTTGCGTTCATCTTTTTAATCAGGAGTAATTTAAAATACAAACAGATGATATGTTTTTTCAGACGCAAAGATTTTATTTTTTAACTGTTGATTGTAAGGGAGCAAAGGAAAGAATCAACTTCGTTGATCGCTGAAGCATATGGATAGTCGTGCCGCTTCATCAGCGACAAAGTTGCATTGCTTTGCTCACTTAAAATAAAACGAAATTATAAATAGAAACTTTGCGTTCATCTTTTTAATCAGGAGTAATTTAAAATACAAACTGATGATATGTTTTTCTGACGCAAAGATTTTATTTTTAACTGTTGATTGTAAGGAGCAAAGGAAAAAGAATCAACTTCGTTGCTTCGCTGAAGCATATGGATAGTCGTGCCACTTCATCAGCGACAAAGTTGCATTGCTTTGCCTGTTTACATAAAATGGACTTATAAATAGAAACTTTGCGTTAACCTTTTTAATCAGGAGTAATTTAAAATACAAACTGATGATATGTTTTTCAGACGCAAAGATTTTATTTTTTTAACTGTTGATTGTAAGGAAGCAAAGGAAAGAATCAACTTCGTTGCTTCGCTGAAGCATATGGATAGTCGTGCCGCTTCATCAGCGACAAAGTCGCATTGCTTTGCCCACTTAAATTAAACGGTATTATAAATGATCTTTGCGTTTATTTTTTTAATTCAGAAATAACTTCAAATATGATTCCCCTAAGCCTTTGAGCTAGTAAGTAAGATTATTGCATTTAGACTTATCCCGAAGTAAAGAGACTTCAGAGAGCAATTGATGCAAACATCCCTTATGATTTTACATCGATAAATGTACTGTAAACTTCGTAGATAAATAAAAATGCCCCTTTTTGAGGGGCATTATATTATTGAGCTTTTACCTGCTCTATCTTGATGAATATTTTAGAAAGGTTGGGCTGGGCACTGCCTGTAGTGGGTGCTCCTACCATAATGGTTGCGGTATAAGCGGTTTTTGAAGAAGGATTACTGTCTATCCAGGTATATCTTCTGTGCTCAGGTCCGCCGCCGGCTCCATCTATAATCCCTATATTCCCCCAGTAGGCACTTCCAACTGCCCCTGTACCTTGAGGAAACCAGGTGGCAGATGAGTCTGCCATACCACCCCATACTCCTGAAGTAATATTGTTGGTGGTTACCGCAGAGCCAATATAACCACCATATTCGGTATTATAATTCCAGTATAGATTAACGGTAGCACCAGTATTATTAAATAATTGTACATTAGGAACTGCAGCGGTTGTACCACTTGTGGTATCAAATATTACCCTGATCGAATACTTACCATCCGGGGTCGCAAGAGGCAAAGTATAGGCCTGTTTCCCGTTGCCATCGGTGGTTAGGGTAGGGTATCCCATTACAGCAACAGGCGCAATGTCTGCACGGCTGCTATTTCCTACTGTAGCAGTACAGTTTTGTGCTGCAGTTAAGAAAGAAACTGTAGCGCTGGTCATCGGAACAGCCATATCATTACCGGTGGCAGGAGTTCCACTCACGGAGAATACCAGTTCGCCATCACCAAACTCTAAAGTTCCGGGTCTTAGCTGGAAGGTTAATCCGTTTACTGTAAAAGGGGTTCCTGAATTATAGGAACCTCCGTTTCCGCCACTGTAAGTAACTCTCAGGTTTCCGGTGTACGGAGTACCGGGAGTATAAGTAGAAGGATTTAAGTAAGCTGTAGTACATTGTAATGCAGAAATTGCCGGAGCCACAGCATTGGTTGCCTGCGTCAGCCTTTGCCATACTGTTCCATCAAAATAATAATAGCCCATAGCAGTAACATTAATACGTTGTCCTGCAGTATCTCCACCGGTAACATCCGTAATATAAACTAATGCTCCGGTCTGATTGCTGCCATACGTAGCTGTATTGGCTGTAAGCTCTGCTCTTGTAAGCCTCGGAGCCTGTAGTCCGTATGTTTGTGTGTTATCCGTAATCAGTCCTGAAGTATCTCTTTTTGCAGATACATCCACCGTTGTTTTAGGTGAAGTGGTGTTGAACCCTACTTGGGCAAATGAGAATGCAGAAATAAGAACTGCACAGAGTTGTGTAAATTTTGTTTTCATATAAAAGTGTGATTTTGTGTAAGTTCAAATATAGCTTTTTTTTATGGAAAATAAAATAAAAGACCTTTGTAATTGTGAAAAATTAATTAATTGGTAATATTCTGTTTGATTTAAGTATTGAATATGGGTTTGAAACTATTGATGTCAAATTCTCTGTTTTTCTCTATATCACCTCCTTTGATTGAAAAAGATACGATGTTGATTATGATTTTTATGACGCAAAGTTTTCATTTTTGAACCTGTTGACTATATATGGAAGCCCACTTGCAATAAAGAGGAATTATTGATGAGCTTTGTATTGGTCTTTTTTATATTTATAGCGCTATTTTTAGAAAAATTTAATACAATGTTTGAAATTTATAGGTTGTTTTTCTTTTAATGTTGAAAGAAAGATGATTTACTTATATTTGCCCCGCAAAGCAAATTCATATGTTCAAAAAAGTAATTACTGTATGTGTCCTTAGCTTTTATACGGTTTTTTGTTCGGCTCAGCAGGTTCGGCCTTCAAAATCATCTGAAATTTACCGTGAACTCAAAACCCTTAAACATCTGCCTAAAGTTTTATACCTTGCGGCTCATCCCGATGATGAAAATACAGGATTACTTTCCTGGCTGATCAACGATCAAAATGTAGAAACGGGTTATCTGTCTTTAACCAGAGGAGATGGCGGGCAGAATTTATTAGGTACAGAGCAGGGTGCTGCATTGGGTTTAATCAGAACACATGAGCTTTTAGAGGCAAGAAAGTTAGACGGCGCTCAACAGTTTTTTACCCGCGCAATCGATTTCGGGTTCTCTAAAAATACGACCGATACTTTTAAACAATGGAATGCAGACAGCATTACAGCAGATGTAGTCTGGGTAATCCGTCAATTCCGTCCTGATATTATCATTTGCCGTTTTCCTCCTACTGCTGCGGCAGGCCACGGACAGCATGCGGCTTCGGCTGTGGTGGCTGAAAAAGCTTTTAAGCTGGCGGGCGATAAAACAGCTTTCCCGGATCAGTTGAAATATGTGAATGCATGGCAACCCAAACGTGTACTGTGGAATACTTTCAGGTTTGGAGGGGTCAATACGACCGCTGAAAATCAACTGAAAGTTACCGTTGGACAGTATGATGCCCAATTGGGAATGGGCTATGGCGAACTGGCGGGATTAAGCAGAAGTCTGCATAAAAGCCAGGGCGCAGGAACACAGTCTGTAGCCGGGATCAGAACTGAATATTTTTCCCACGTTATTGGTGAACCTGCAAAAACAACCCTTTTCGATGGAGTTGTTAAAACCTGGACTTCACAAGGAAACGCTGATATAGACCAATCCTTAGATAAAATTATTTCCGATTTTAATTTTAATAATCCTGACCTTAGCGTACCAGCTTTGCTTGCCTTGAGAAAAAAGGTCTTGGCACTCAAAGATGCAGACCTGAAAAAAGATAAAATTAAATCGCTTGACCATATTATTTTAAGCTGTGCCGGGTTTATGGGTGAGGCAGTTACCAGTCAGGCTGAAGCTGTTGCCGGGGATCATTATAATTTCAGGCTCAATCTGATTTCAAGAGCTGCCAATCCGGTTGTTTTAGAAAGTGTTAAATGGTTAAATCAATCAGAAAGTTTCAACAGAAAACTATCAAAAGATTCTTTAATTACTATTCAGCATGACATTCAGATTCCTGAAGATGCAGCCCTCACAGAACCTTACTGGTTGGCAAAACCACCTGTGAACGCAGCCACTTTCTCTGTTCCGGATGAAACTTTAATCGGTTTGCCCGAGACGGAATCACCATTGAATGTTTTGCTTGGTTTAAGAATCGGTTCAGAACAGTTTCAGGTTAAACTTCCTTTATCTTTCAAGAAATTAGATCCGGTACGTGGTGATGTTGTGGAAGCTTTGCGTATTGTTCCTGCCCTGGAACTGAAATTTACTCAACCCCTGTATTGGGCCAAAGAAAATGAAGATTTACATGTGAGCTTACACGTTAAAGTTAATTCTGACAAACAGTACAATAAAGGTGTTCTAAACCTGATGTATAACGGAGAGCGATTAGGCAGCACTGATGTAAATTCACTTAAAGGAAAAGACTTTACCGTCGATTATGTTATTCCAAAAGCTAAGCTTGCCTCAATACACTCCACCCGTTTGCCATTGGATGCCAGTTTTGTTGCAGATGGAGTCACTTACAATAAAAAGCAGATGTTAATTCAGTATCCGCATTTGCCTTCTTTACAATATTTTTCGCCGGCAACGGCAGTGGTAATGAAAGGTGAAATTCAGTCGAATATTAAAAAAATCGGGTACATAGAAGGTGCAGGTGATTTCATTCCTGAGTTTCTGCGCATTGCAGGTATTCAGGTAGATGTTCTGAAAGACGAAGACTTTTATGGCAACTCAGATGAAACCGGTGGAAATAGTAGTCAAAACAAGCTATCACAATATGATGCAATCGTATTGGGGATTCGTGCTAACAACACAGAGAAAAAGCTTGGTCGCTGGATGCCTTTTTTATGGTCTTATGCAAAAGCTGGGGGGAATCTGGTGATGCAGTACAACACCAACCAGGATACCACCGTTGACAAATTGGGAATGTACAATTTCAGTATTGCCAATAAGCGTGTTACCGAAGAAAATGCAGCAGTTACCTTTTTAAATCCCAATCATAAATTACTGAACTTCCCGAACAAAATCACGGCGGATGATTTTAAAGGCTGGGTGCAGGAGCGTGGTGCTTATTTTCCTGCTCAATGGGATGCAGCCTATGAACCGCTTTTTGAAATGCATGATACAGATGAAGAACCTCTTCAGGGATCCACTTTATATGCCAAATACGGAAAGGGAAATTTTATTTACACACCGTTGGCATTTTTCAGACAGCTGCCTGCAGGAAATGTGGGTGCAGCTCGTTTATTTTTTAACTTTTTATCTGCACAGAAAAACTAATGAACAAAAAACTTAAAAACTGGAATATCTGGTACATACTATTGGCAGTTGCATTAGTATTGCAGATCGCATTTTATTATGGGTTTACTAAATACTGGGCATGAGTAATATAGATTGGACTGTTCTTATTTTTACACTTGTTATAGTGGTGGTTTACGGCGTATTCATCGGGCGTGGCCAAAAAAGCAACGAATCCTACCTGAAAGCAGATAATAAAATGCCCTGGTACATTGTCCTTATCGGGATTATGGCCACGCAGGCCAGTGCTATAACATTTCTTTCAGCACCGGGCCAGGCATATACAGACGGGATGCGTTTCGTTCAGTATTATTTTGGCTTGCCTCTGGCGATGATTGTAATCTGTATTACTTTCATTCCGATTTTTCAGCGCTTAAATGTTTACACGGCTTATGAATATTTGGAAAATCGTTTTGATAAAAAAACAAGGGTACTTACTTCACTACTTTTTCTTTTTTCAAGAGGTTTGTCAACAGGAATCAGTATTTATGCTCCAAGTATCATCTTATCAAGCGTATTAAACTGGAATATTTATGTAACCAATGTTTTAACAGGAGGGATTCTGCTTATTTATACTTACGTTGGTGGAGCAAAAGCGATTGCTCATACCCAGAAATTACAGTTTCTCATTATTCTGGGAACGATGGCTTTTGCAGGTTTTCTGCTTATTCAGAATATGCCAAATGGAATTGGATTTACGGATGCGCTGTATCTGGCAGGAAAATCCGGAAAGCTCAATGTAATTACCACAGAATTTGATTGGAAAGATAAATACAATATCTGGAGTGGATTGATCGGTGGTTTTTTCCTGGCACTTTCTTACTTCGGTACGGATCAGAGTCAGGTTGGCAGATATATTACTGCAAAAGACAATACCAATGCTAAAATGGGTTTGCTGTTGAACGGCTTGGTGAAAATCCCGATGCAATTTGCTATTCTTCTTATTGGTGCTTTGCTTTTTGCATTCTTTTCTCTAAAACCGGCTCCGATTTATTTTAACGAACGCTCTTACCAACAGTTGAAGGAGGCAAAACCTGAACAGGCCGCAGTTTTTGAAAAAGAACATCAGAATTTACAACTGAAATTTAACGCAGAATCGAAAGAAATTTTAAAGTTGAAAGAAACTCATTCTCCTCAGCTCAAAAAAACAATTCAGGATTTTAAAGATACACAGACCCAGGTAAAAGCACTTCACAGCAGGGTAGAGGAAGCGATCAACAATTCAAACTATAATGCAGAAAAAACAGATACGAATTACATTTTCCTGTATTTCGTAAAAAATACATTGCCTGTAGGGATGATCGGTTTACTGTTTGCTGTCATTTTTCTGGCCAGCTGGGGTTCTATTTCGGCAGCGCTGAATTCCCTTGCCGCCTGCTCATTAAAAGATGTTCATTTAATATTCAGCAAAGAAATTCCTGATGAAAAAACCGAATTGAAGTATAGCCGTCTGCATACGTTAGCCTGGGGTGTTTTTTCAATCGCTGTCGCAATGTTTGCCACACAGATGGGTTCTCTTATTGAAGCGGTTAATGTACTGGGTTCTCTTTTCTATGGTCCGATATTGGGGATCTTTCTTGTTGCATTTTATTACAGGAAAATCACTGGCCCGAATGTATTTATTGCTGCCATTTTATCGGAAATTGCTGTGATTGCCGTTTATCAGTTCGATATCGTTTCTTTCCTTTGGCTTAATGTAATCGGGGCAGCAGCGGTCATTGTATTTTCTGCAATCGGTTTGCTGTTTTATAAGGAGAAAACAGTAAATTCGTAAACGAACAATAATAAAAACAAACAAATAAAAATATTATGAAAACGATTCTTAAATCTGCGACTGTACTTGTTGCTACCATGACGATTTCAATGAATGCCTTTGCACAGGAGGCCAAAAAACCTGCCAGCCCTCCGGCTACTGCTACGGGAAAAATTAAAGATGCAAACATTACCATTGCCTATAGCAGCCCTTCTGTGAAAGGACGTACAATCTGGGGAGGTTTAGAAGCTTATAATAAAGTTTGGCGTGCAGGTGCCAATGAAGCCACTACTTTCGAAACAGATAAAGACATTACTGTTCAGGGTAAAAAACTGCCTAAAGGTAAATACAGCTTTTTCTTAATCCCTAAAGAAAGCGGAACCTGGACTGCAATTTTTAACAAAGAACCAAAACAATGGGGTGCTTATAAATATGAAGAATCTAAAGATGCGCTACGTGTTGATGTAAAAACAAAAGCTTTACCGGCAACACAGGAAACTTTAGTGTATAAAGTAAATAATAATGGATTCACAATGGATTGGGATAAAATCTCAGTTCCTGTAGAGATCAAATAAACTGAAATATAATAAATTAAAATCCCGCATTAGCGGGATTTTTTGTTTTGTAGTATTAAAAGTCTTTCTAAAAAACATCATCATACTTGAAAAAAAGTAAATGGTGGTCTATTATTTTTTAAACTTCGCTAAAAAGGTGGGAATAGCGCTGCCTGCTTTTTTCGCTGATGTACCTCAATGATGTAATTCGCCTGAGAAGAATTTCTGTTTAAAATTTATGCTAATTTCAATTTTAAGAAAAATTTAAGATACTCTGGCTTTTTTAGGCATGAAGATTGTTTATTTATATACCAAATACTTAAATATTATATTATGAATAATTCAGATTACAACAAAGCGGAAAAAGCGGTAAACGAAACAGAAAATAATCTAAAAAATGCAGCCAACGATGTAAAATGGAAAGTGAATGATCTGGCAGATAAAGCCAGAGATTACATCAATGAAAAAAGAAATAATGATGAAGAGGCAACTCAGGAAGATTGGCTGGAAAGAGTAAAATCCAATATTTCTGATACTTGGGATGATATTAAAGATAAAGCGGATGAGGCCTGGGAGAAAACAAAGGATGCTGCTGAAGATGTAAAAGCCGAATGGAGAAAGAAAACAAATTAAAGTTAGTTTGATAAAAGACCGGAACTCTAAAAGTTCTGGTCTTTTATTGTTTGTGTAGTTTATTTGTATTCTATATTTAGGATTTTAATTTTCTGTTAAATTGATAACCAATCAAAAAACACCTGAGAAGTTATAATTCATTTTTTCATAGAATTTTGTTTCTTATCAGAATTATAATTTTTTTAAATATTATTATCTGTTTCAATTCTCACACCATCCTATTTTCAATCGTAAAAATGTGGTATGAAATAGTTATTCATAACACTTTAAAAATTGTTATGCTTTGAAATATTGTGACTATTTTTGAGGTTTAAATATCTGTAACCAATTATTGATTTTAACTTCTATGATTTTAATTGTTGATGACAATCAAAGTAATCTTTATTCACTGCAAAAATTACTTGAATCCAAGGACTTTAAAGTAGAAACTGCCAATTCAGGAGAAGAGGCTCTTGGAAAAGCTCTCAAAAATGACTACGCCCTTATTATTCTGGACGTTCAAATGCCTGATATGGATGGTTTTGAAGTAGCAGAAACACTGGCGGATTATAGTAAAACAAAAGAAGTTCCCATTATATTTTTATCGGCTGTCAATACGGACAAAAAATTTATAACCCGAGGCTATGCTTCAGGAGCTAAAGATTATGTAACCAAACCTGTAGATCCTGAGATCCTTTTACTGAAGGTGAAAACCTTCTATAATCTTCAGGAAAAAAATATTGCGATGAAAAAGAGCCAGCAGAATCTTGAGCTGGAGGTTAAAGGAAGACGAGAGTCACAAGTGACCATGAAGTCTCAGATAGACCATTTTCATTTAATGCTTGAATCCCTTCCACAAATTGCATTTACCCTGAATGAATCAGGAACTGTAGATTTTGTGAATGGTAAATGGTACGAATATTCAGATTCTGAGCAGAATTTCCCACAAATACATCCGGATGATCCCGATATCACCGAGGAATTTGAAAGATGCAGGAAAAAAGGAAAAGCGCTTGAGCTCGAAATCAGAATTAAGAATGTCATTTCGGGTAATTACCGTTATCATTTGCTTAGAGTGACTCCTGTGTACGATGAAGATCGTATTAAAAACTGGGTAGGGACTTTTACCGATATTGATGATCAGAAAAAAGTTGAAAAAGAAAAAGATGAATTCTTAAGCATTGCAAGCCACGAGCTGAAAACCCCTTTAACGAGTATTAAAGCATACGTGCAGTTATTGGAAAGAAAGTTGAAACTGGATAAAGAAAGTTCTGAAGCGGGATTTGTAATGAAGGTTCAGAGCCAGATTGAGAAGCTGAATACATTGATTACGGATCTGCTGGATGTTTCTAAAATAGAAAATGGCAAGCTTAAAATTAATAAAAAACCCGTTAATCTCGAAAATCTGATCAGTAATGCCATTGAAACCATCCTGCAAACCCATGATGAACAGCAGGTGAAGATAGAGCGCCATGGAACAAAACCGGATATTTTAATTCCTTTAGACGAAATCCGGATAGAGCAGGTGCTTATCAATTTTCTGACGAATGCAATCAAATATTCACCAAACAATAATCAGGTTATTGTGAGTACTTTTGTAGATGAAGAAGCGGAGGAAGTAAGAGTAAATGTAACCGACTTTGGAATCGGAATCCCTGATTTTAAACAAGATGCCGTATTTAAAAAATTCTACCGTGTAGAAGAATCTTCACTCCAGTTTCAGGGAATGGGGATAGGTCTGTTTATCTGTTCTGAAATTATCAAACAGCACCATGGAAGTGTTGGTGTTTCCAGTATTTTAGATGAAGGCTCTACATTTTATTTCACATTACCACTAAATTAATTTTAATGCCTAGAAAAATAATACGAAATCTTCAATTTGGAGTAGGATTTTCTCTTTTGATTTTAATAGTAAGCTCACTGGCTTCCTATTGGAGTATCCAGAATCAGATGAATCATAGGGAGAGTCTTTCGAAAAGCAGACGTTCTGTAACGGCAGTGAAAGATGTGCTGGTTGCTTTATTGGATGCAGAAACTGGAAACAGAGGGTATCAGCTGACCGGAAGAGAAGATTTTCTTGAACCTTATAAAAGAGGTCTGAGAGAATACCCTAAAGCTTTGATACGTGCTGAATCTTTGGATATAGATGATCAGAACCAGCAACAAAGAATTGCCGGTCTGAAAGCTTCAGTTGCTCAGGTGATGGAGAATCTGAAGCACCTGGTAGAGAACAGACGACGAGGTGTTATAATGACCCAACAGCAGATTACTGAAGGTAAAATCTATATGGATCAATGCCGGAGAATTGTCAATGATTTTGTACAATATGAAGAAAGCCAGCTTGAAATTAAAAATAAGGATCTTAACCAGTCATCCGGAACAACCGTTCTTTTTATTATTTTTTCTGCAATTGCTGCAGTAGTCGTAACTACATTTTTCTATGTAAAAATGCGTGCAGATCTTATCCGAAGAGATAAACTGGAAAGAATGCTTAAAGAGAAGGATGAAGAAATGACGCGACGTGTAAGTGCGATTCAAAGGATTGCCAACAGAGTAGCTAATGGTGATTACAGTGAGAGAGTAGTGGATAATGCTCAGGATGATCTTGGAGATCTTGTTGAATCTCTCAACCATATGACAGAATCTCTCAAAACTTCTTTTGAGAAAATTAATAAAAGCGATTGGCGTCAGAAAGGTCTTGCATTACTGAATGAATCACTGGTAGGAAATAAATCTGTACAGGAAGTTTCTAATAAAGCTTTGATGCAATTGATTGAATATGGAAACTGTATTAATGGTTCGGTATATTTATATGATGAAGGTATTTTAAAGCTTAATCAGGCATTCGGGCTGGAATCTAATATGAAAAAAGCTTTTGAGCCGGGAGAAGGAATGGTGGGTCAGGCTTTTGTGAATACTAAAACACAGGTTTACAACAATCTTCATGAAGACGACTTTGTGGTAACTTTTGCCAGCAGTACGATTAAAATTTATGGAATTATATTGCTTCCGCTCTTTTCAGACGGCCACATCATAGGAGTACTGGAACTGGGCTCCACTTCCAACTTTGATAAAGACAGAATAAGTTATTTTGAAGAATGCTGCGTGAATATAGGAATTGCTCTGAGTGCTGCAAAAAGCAGAGAAAAAGAGCAGCAGTTACTGGAAGAAACCCAGGCTCAGTCTGAAGAACTGCAGGTTCAGCACTCTGAACTTGAAAACCTGAATACAGAACTTGAAGCACAAACACAGAAACTTCAGGCTTCGGAAGAAGAACTCAAAGTACAGCAGGAGGAATTGCTGCAGGCAAATGCTGAGCTGGAAGAGCGTTCAAGATTGCTGGAAGAGAAAAATCACTTGATTGCAGAACGTAATAATGAAATTCAGAAAAAAGTTGAGGAGCTGGCATTAAGCACTAAGTACAAATCTGAGTTTTTAGCCAATATGTCTCATGAATTGCGGACTCCACTCAATTCAATTCTTCTTTTATCACGATTAATGACGGAAAATCCGGAGGAAAATCTTAATGAAGATCAGGTGGAATCTGCAAAAGTAATTCATAGTTCCGGTACCAGTTTATTAACCCTTATTGATGAAATTCTGGATCTTGCAAAAATAGAATCCGGTAAAATGACTCTTGAATACCAGGATGTGGTTATTGAAGAAGTAGTAAAAGATTTAAAGAGTCTTTTCAATCCTGTTTTTCAGGAGAAAAATCTTCCATTTAATATCAGGATTGAAGCAGATGTTCAGAAGGTTATCGAAAGTGATCGGCTAAGAATTGATCAGGTCTTAAGAAACCTGCTTTCTAATGCTTTAAAGTTTACAACGAAAGGAAGCATAGGATTACATATCAAAAAACACTCTGAAAAACCAGATTTTGTTGTATTCTCAGTTAAAGATACCGGTGTTGGAATACCGGCGGATAAGCAAAAAATTATCTTTGAAGCCTTCCAGCAGGCTGACGGATCTACCAAACGGAAATTTGGAGGAACAGGTCTGGGACTTTCTATAAGCCGTGAAATTGCCAGGCTTCTCGGAGGTGAGATGGTTCTGAAAAGTGAAGTAGATAAAGGAAGTGAATTCAGCTTTATTATTCCTGTACATGCTGTGACGGAAATTACTCCTTCTGAAACAGATCAGGATCTGGTAGAGGTGATACGTGAAGATGTGGAAGAAATTCAGCATATTCTTGATGAAGGCGAAGTAAAGCCAGTGATTTTAAATACGCTTGAGATCCCTGAAGATGTTGCTGATGACAGAGAAAATATTCAGGATGGAGATAAAGTTATTCTGATCATTGAAGATGACATTAATTTTGCAAAAGCACTTTTGAAATATGCCCATTTGCAAAACTATAAAGCAGTGGTGGTGGTAAGAGGAGATCATGCACTTTCTGCAGCTCGCAAATACCACCCGCATGCAATTTTACTGGATGTACAGCTTCCTGTAAAGGATGGTTGGGAAGTAATGGATGAACTGAAATCTGATCCTCATACCAAACATATTCCGGTTCATATGATGTCTGTTCTTCATCTTAAAAAAGAAAGTCTTATGAAAGGTGCCGTAGACTTTATTAATAAGCCGGTAGCACTGGATAAAATGACCGATGTATTCGGAAAGATCGAGGAAGCGTTAAAAAAAGGATCTCAAAAAGTTCTGATTGTGGAAGAAAATGCCAAACATGCCAGTGCATTGTCTTATTTTCTGAGCAATTTTAATATTTCTTTATCAGTAGAACATACGGTGGAAGATAGTGTGAAAGCACTCACTTCTGATCTCGTTGACTGCGTTATTCTGGATATTGGAAGTACAAAAGGAAATGATTATCATGTAATAGAATCAATCAAAAGCCATGAAGGTCTTGAGAATCTTCCTATTATCATCTTTACAGAGCATCATTTATCTAAAGAAGAAGAACTTAAAATAAAACAGTATGCAGACTCAATTGTGGTGAAGACTGCACACTCATATCAAAGAATATTGGATGAAGTAGGACTCTTTCTGCATCTGGTGGAAGAAAAAAACAGTTCAGCAGAAAATAATACAGGCAGAATGCTTGGATCTTTAACGGAAGTTCTGAGTGGTAAAAAAGTCCTGATCACTGATGATGATGTCCGTAATATTTTTTCTTTGACAAAAGCACTGGAAAAATATAAGGTTGACGTAATTGTTGCCATGGATGGAAAGCACGCGCTTGAGCAAATTCATCACAATCCTGATATAGATGTTATTTTAATGGATATGATGATGCCGGAAATGGATGGCTATGAAACAATAAAGCAGATAAGAAAAATGCCCGCCTTTAAAAAACTGCCTATTATAGCGGTAACTGCAAAATCAATGATTGGAGAACGTGAAAAATGTATTACGGCAGGAGCTTCAGATTATATCTCAAAACCTGTAGATATCGATCAGCTGTTGTCTCTGCTTCGCGTTTGGTTATATGAAAGTTAAACAGATAAAATTCTGATGAGTAAGAAAATTTTAATTGTGGATGATGATTCACGTAATATATTTGCATTGAAACTCACCCTTAAGGCTCGTGGATATGTAGTTGAAACCTCTACAATGGCTCAGGAAGCTTTGGATATGCTAAAGGCTGATCCTACGTTTTCAGTGGTGCTTATGGACATGATGATGCCCGGAATAGATGGATATGAGGCGGTAAGAATTATAAGAAATACCCCTGAAATCAAAGATATTCCTGTGATTGCTGTTACGGCGCAGGCAATGCCTGAAGACCGTCAGAAATGTATTGAGGTAGGAGCAAATGATTACGTTTCAAAACCAATTGATGTAGATCTTCTAATGATGGCAATAGAAAAAAATTCATAGATGCTGGAACCAAGTATCGTAAAAGATAAAGAAATAGAATGTCTGATTAACGATGTCTATGAGATGTATGGCTATGACTTTTCCGGTTATAGCAGAGCTTCGTTTAAAAGAAGGGTAAATCGGATATGTCTTTTAGACCGGTTTACCAGCTTTGCTGAACTTAGATATACCATTATGAATGATGGCGAATATTTAAAGCGGTTCGTGGAAGAAGTGACGGTAAATGTTACAGAAATGTTTCGGGATCCTTCTTTTTTTAAATCATTGCGGGAGAAGGTTCTGCCGCAATTGGGTACTTATCCGCTGATCAGAATATGGATTGCAGGATGCTCTACGGGAGAAGAAGCATATTCCATAGCCATTTTACTGAAAGAAGCCGGGCTTTATCATAAGTCCCTGATTTATGGAACGGACTTGAATCCTGCGGTTCTCGAGACAGCCAGAGCCGGAGTTTTTCCGTTACAGCAGATGAAATTATACTCTGAAAACTATATGCTTTCAGGAGGAAAAAGAGATTTTTCTGATTATTATACGGCCAATTATGACAGTGTGAAGTTTGATAAAAGCTTACAGGAAAAACTTATTTTGTCAACTCATAATTTGGTGTCAGACAGCTCTTTCAACAGCTTTCAGCTGATTATATGCAGAAATGTTTTGATTTATTTTGATAGAGAGCTGCAGGAGAGGGTATTCAGTCTTTTCGACAATAGTCTGGAAAATTTAGGATTTCTTGCCCTTGGAGCCAAAGAAACACTTAGATTTTCTACCATAGAAAAGAACTATCATCAGATTGATGACCAGAAAATCTGGAAAAAGCTTGATCATCATTAATAAATACCGCTATGAAATCACAGACAGGCATTGAACTAATTGTAATAGGAGGATCGGCGGGAAGCTTACAGGTCATTATTGAAATGGTTAAAAATCTGGATAATACAACCCCTGTTCCCATTGTTCTTGTGATACACCGCAAAGCTCAATCTGGAGATATTTTGCGGACTTTACTGCAGCAGTTTACGAAGATACCGGTCGTAGAGGTGGAAGATAAAACAGCGGTTGAAGATAATACAATATATATTGTTCCTGCTGATTATCATCTATTGTTTGAGAATACAAAATGGATGTCATTGGACAGTTCAGAAAAAATGAATTATTCCCGTCCATCGATAGATGTTACATTCAGGTCTGCAGCAGAAATCTATGGGGAAAATTTAATAGGTATTCTTTTATCAGGAGCTAATGCTGATGGGGTAGAAGGGTTGAGCTATATTAAAAAAAATAATGGACAAGTATGGGTTCAGGATCCTGAAACGGCAGAAATAAAATTTATGCCTGAGCATGCCATAGAAGAAATTGAATATGATTTAATTATTACGCCGGCTGGTCTGGCAGATTATATAAAGCAATTGTAATATTTAAGAATAAAATAATCTACATAATATGAGTAAAAGGAAAATCTTAATTTTTGATGATGAAACGGCTATTTTAGAAGTGATCACCATTATATTCGAAGAAAATGGGTATGATGTCAGAATTTCAGAGACTTCACACGATATCCTGGAGAAAGTGGCAGACTATCAGCCGGATGTTATCCTGATGGATAACTGGATTCCAAAAATAGGAGGGGTAGAAGCTACAAAACTTCTTAAAAGTACCGAAGCATTTAAACATATTCCGGTAATCTACGTTACCGCCAATAGTGATATTGTTGCTTTAGCATCGGAAGCTGGAGCTGATGATTATGTTTCAAAACCTTTTGATCTTGATGATCTTGAAACCATGGTAGCGAAACATTTAAAAGAACAGGTGTAAGACCTGATTTATTTAAACGATATACTGAAGATTTCTCAAAACTTTGAGAGATCTTTTTATTTTCTCTCCAATGTCTTCATAATCTGGTCCTTTGTTAAAAGATGGGTATTCACATCGTGAATTAAAGAAGCCAGTAAAGTATACAATTCTGAATTCTCCATAATAACATCTGAAAAGGTTTTAACCAAAATTAATTTTCTGGAAATGATATTTTGAGCGACAATATATTCATTACCCACATTGATATCGATGTTCAATTCCCTTTTTATGATGATACTAAAGTAATTATCAATAAAATTTTTATCTTTTATTAAATCTATTGGTGTTGTTTCTACGTGGTCCATACCGTTATTTACTTTAGTTTATTTTTAAACAATTATTATACCGTAGTAAGGAAAAAGTAATTTCAGTATGGGATATATTGCGTAGTTATTGGTATATTTGTAAACTATTTTAGAGAAATGAATTATACGCTTATTAAAGATTTTATAGACCTGTTGCAGGAATTTGAAAACGAAGTTCAGATGGGTTCCGATGCGTATCCGGGAAATATTCAGGGATTTAAAGCATGGATTTCCAATAAGCAAAATCCTGAAGCACTTCATGCTCAGGAACCGTATTGGGAAGGTAAAGAGAACGGGAGAACCCCGGAAAGTGCTATAAGTACTTTGCTCGTTCACCTTAACCGATATGCAAAAACCTACTCAAAGTCTGCCATCTCAGATTCTGAGTTTTCAACACAGGAAGACTTTATTTATCTGATTAATCTTAAAGCTTTTGGCGAAATGACAAAAATGGCTCTTATCAAAAAGAATATTCATGATAAGCCGGTAGGTATGCTGATTATTGCAAGACTTCTGCGTCAGGGACTTATTGAGCAGACAGACTCTGACCAGGATAAAAGAAGTAAAGTGATCCGGATTACTGAAAGAGGTTTGCAGGTTTTGGGCAACCAGATGGAAAAAATTCGTCAGGCTACCAATATCGTTGCCGGAAATCTGAATTATTATGAGAAGATGGAGCTTATACGGATTCTTAATAAACTGGATCGCTTTCATTATCCCATTTTTTCACGAAATATCAGTTCTGATCAGCTTATCGATATAGTATATGATGATTACTCATTTAAAGATTCATCAATTCAGTAAGTAATATAGCAAAAAAAATACGGCGATTTACATCATCCATGGATAAGTAAGATTAAAGATTTTCTGACCAGTAAAGGTTTTGGAGATAGTAATAGAAAAATGGGAATCATTTTCGATTCCCATTTTTTATATATTATATTAAGACTCAATAAACTCCAAAAGATCTTTATTAATTATTTCGTGCTCCGTAGTAGGCATTCCGTGAGGGAAACCCGGGTACGTAATCAGTTTTCCGTTTTTCAGCAGTTTTGCAGATTTAATTGCAGAATTTTTGATAGGAACAATCTGGTCATCTTCTCCGTGAAGAACCAAAACAGGAATATCCACAGCTTTTAAATCTTCAGTAAAGTCAGTCTCTGAAAATGCTTTGATTCCGTCATAATGTGCAACAATACCACCCATCATTCCTTGTCTCCACCAGTTTCTTTGTACTCCGTCTTTTACAGTAGCGCCTTCTCTGTTGTATCCGTAGAAAGGGAAAGTTAAATCAAAATAAAACTGGTTTCTGTTATTCAAAGTCTGTTCTCTGATCCCATCAAAAACTTCCATCGGAACACCGTCAGGATTGTTTTCGCTTTTTACCATTACCGGTGGAACGGCACTTATTAAAACTGCTTTTTTGGCTCTTCCGTTAGAATATTTGTGAACGTAACGGATAACTTCACCACCTCCTGTAGAGTGGCCAATGTGAACGACATCTTTCAAGTCTAGGAATTCAACCAATTCCGCAGCATCAGAAGCATATTGTTCGATGGTGTGATTGTAAATATTCTGACTGGAACGACCGTGGCCTCTTCTGTCGTGAGAAACCACCCTGTAACCTCTCTGAAGGAAGAAAATGACCTGCGCATCCCAATCGTCCGATGATAATGGCCATCCGTGGTGAAACATTAATACAGGTCCTTCGCCTTGGTCTTTATAAAAAATCTCTGTTCCGTCTTTTAATTTTAGTGTGCTCATTTTTTAAATTTTTATTGGTGTTGTTAATTTATTTGATAATTGTTTTTTTCTTATTACTTCAGCAAATGTACGGTAGATAAAGCAGGTAGAAATTAATCTAGTTTAATTTCGTACATTTTCATAATGACAATATCAAAATAAGCTCCCTGAAGTTGGGTTGCATATTCGGTATTAAGTTAATAATAAAAAACAGAATAAATTTTAGTAATAAAAAATAGTGGCCCAACCATGAATAATGAGATCAGTCACACTTATTCTCCAACATAAGCCATCGAACCGTCCAACAATTTTCTTATGCATAATGATATGGATAATAATGTAAGATTTTAATAATAAATTACTCTATCTGGTTGAATATCTGCAAACTTTAAGATGATAATATGTAATGAATGATGAAAAAAGCTTTGGTAATGTCAGATAATGTTATTAGATTTATAATGAAGTTCTGAATGACAATATACACCTCACTAAATTTATTAATCATGAAAAAGCAAATCTTTATCGTTGCGCTGTCTCTGGGAGCCATCGCCTTAGGAACCCACCGGGTTATGGCACAAAATTCAGAGCAGGTGAGTACATCAGTCAATATTATTTTATCGGACGTTATTGCTATGGACATTGGTTCTGCTGCTTCAGAAGGTGCTGTAGATTTTAATTATGGGAGTACAAAAGACTATAATTCATCAAAAAATGTGACCGTTCCCAACAGTTTGGTCATTATTTCCTCCAAAAATTTTGATGTAAAAGTAAAATCTGAAGGAGCACACTTTGTAAGTGGGGCCAACTTAATTCCTGTAGATATATTACAGGTTAAAGCAATACCAGGAGGAAATCTGGTGGGAACCCTGAATGAAGTCACTTTATCTACAAATGATCAGGTGCTGGTGAGTAATGCAAGCTTAGGCACCAAACAGTCTTTAAATATTGCTTACTCTATTTCGGCTGAAAATGCATCCAAGGTACTTCTGGGAAAACCCCAGGGAACCTACACACAGAAAATAACTTATACTGCCACTGCATTGTAAGTAAATACCAATTTTAAAATAGAAAAGCCCTTGATACCATAAAAGTATTGAGGGCTTTTTTTTATCATATGAATAAACCGTGTAGTGATTTTACTACATGAACTTCCTTTTTCCACTACAAAGAAAATTTTAGCACCACTATAAATTTGCAGTATACAAAAGATAACAATTAAATAAAAATAACAATAAAATATTACTGCCATGACAAAACAAATTTTAATCTCAGCCTTAACTTTTGGAGCAATCATATTTGGAACTAACAATGTTCAAGCTCAAAATACAACCGCAACCACAACGGTAAACATCACCCTGAATGATGTGATCTCTATCGACGCAGGAAGTACAGCTATTGGTAATACGGTTGATTTTAATTATGTTACTGCAGCAGACTATAACTCTGATCAGACGATTACTAAAGCCAACTCTTTGAAAGTTACTTCTACAAAGAACTTTAATGTTAAAGTAAAAGCAGGAGGTGCTAATTTTATGAATGGAACGAACTTAATCCCTGTCAATGTTCTGACGATTAAAGCCGCTACCGCTGCCGGAACAATGGGTGGAACAAAAAGCGCAGTAGTTTTATCTGCAACGGATCAGACTTTGGTATCCAATGCTCCTCTTGGAAGTGCATTAACATTGAACCTGGACTACACTATTCCAGCAGCAAAATCTTCATCTTCCGATATTTTAGGTAAACCAGCCGGAACTTATACTCAAACAGTAACTTATACTGCAACAGCTTTATAAGTTAACTTTTTTCATATTAATATTTTGTGATTTGGTGTTTCGAAGGCTTCCTCAGGGAAGCCTTTGATTTTGTATGTATTGTACCGATATAGATAAAAATTTAAAATCCGGGAATAAATATCTGTCAGCTGTAAGGTAGAATTTACCCTCATACTTAGAAAGTGCTGAGGGTTTTATTATTTAAGTCAAAATGATAAACCGTGTAGTGATTTTACTACATGAACTTCCTTTTTCCACTACAAAGAAAATTTTAGCACCACTATAAATTTGCAGTATACAAAAGAGAACAATTAAATAAAAAATAACAATAAAATATTACTGCCATGACAAAACAAATCGTAATCACAGCCTTAACTTTTGGAGCAATCATATTTGGAACTAACAATGTTCAGGCTCAAAATACAACCGCAACAACAACGGTAAACATCACCCTTAACGATGTGATCTCTATCGATGCAGGAAGTACAGCTATTGGTAATACGGTAGATTTTAATTATGTTACTGCAGCAGACTACAACTCTGATCAGACGATTACCAAAGCCAACTCTTTGAAAGTTACTTCTACAAAGAACTTTAATGTTAAAGTAAAAGCAGGAGGTGCTAATTTTATGAATGGAACGAACTTAATCCCTGTCAATGTTCTGACGATTAAAGCCG